>CAEZYY010000008.1_pt1 | contig 86463 bp, 76 predicted proteins | sample 7265861 | NCBI WGS metagenome assembly CAEZYY01 (sample SAMEA6813946, study PRJEB35770) | freshwater metagenome | biome: Freshwater; feature: Freshwater reservoir; material: water | place: Czech Republic | collected 2016-08-15 | depth 30m m | reverse complement strand
GTGACACCGGTGCTGACGGCACGAATGGCACGAACGGTTCGAAGGGCGATACGGGTGCTGACGGCACGAACGGAACGAACGGTTCCAAGGGTGACACCGGTGCTGACGGCGTAGCCGGTTCGAAGGGTGACACCGGTGCTGACGGCACGAATGGCACGAACGGTTCGAAGGGTGACACCGGTGCTGACGGCGTAGCCGGTTCGAAGGGCGATACGGGTGCTGAGGGCACGAACGGCACGAACGGTTCCAAGGGTGACACCGGAGCTGATGGTGTTGCTGGTGCTCCGGGTTTGCAGGGTCCCAAGGGTGACAAGGGCGATACCGGTGTCCAGGGTCCCCAGGGTGACACCGGTGCTGACGGCACGAATGGCACGAACGGTTCGAAGGGCGATACGGGTGCTGACGGCACGAACGGAACGAACGGTTCCAAGGGTGACACCGGTGCTGACGGCGTAGCCGGTTCGAAGGGTGATACGGGTGCTGATGGCACGAACGGCACGAAGGGTGATACGGGTGCTGATGGCGTAGCCGGTTCGAAGGGTGATACTGGCGTTGCTGGTGTTGATGGTGCTCCGGGCCTTGAGGGTCCCAAGGGTGACAAGGGCGATACCGGTGCCCAGGGTCTGCAGGGCGACACCGGTGCAGCAGGATCAAACGGCTCGAATGGCGCTCAGGGCGACACCGGTATTGAGGGCGCTCAGGGCGAGCAGGGTTCCCAGGGCGAGCAGGGCTTCCAGGGCATCCAAGGCGAGCAGGGCGAGCAGGGCCTCGCTGGCCCGACCGGCCCGAAGGGTGATACTGGCGAGACCGGTGCGCAGGGCGATACGGGCGCGAAGGGCGACACCGGCCAGACCGGCGACACGGGAGCCGAGGGCGATCGTGGCGACACCGGTGCGCAGGGCGATACGGGCGCGAAGGGCGACACCGGCTTGACTGGTGACACGGGAGCCAAGGGCGATCGTGGCGACACCGGCATCCAGGGTGCTCAGGGTCTTCAGGGTGAGAGCGGTCTGCAGGGTCTGCAGGGCGTCACGGGTCCTCGAGGTGCTACCGGAGCGACCGGTGCACAAGGCCTCACCGGTCCGAAGGGAAGCACGGGCGACAAGGGCGTAACCGGCGTAACTGGCCCGCAGGGCCCACGCGGCTATCAGGGCGACCAAGGAGCTCAGGGTCTCCAGGGTGACAGTGGGCTGCAGGGTCCGACTGGTCCCAAGGGTGACACCGGTGTTCAGGGTGCTACCGGTCTCCAGGGGCCTCAGGGTGACACCGGTGTTCAGGGCGACCAGGGTCCGCAGGGAACCCAGGGTGAACAGGGCTTCCAAGGTGCCGCTGGTATTCAGGGGCTCATTGGTCCCACCGGCCCGCGCGGCGCCACGGGTGTTACCGGTGCCACGGGTCCGAAGGGTGATACCGGCGCTGGCGTTACTGGTGCTACAGGTCCGAAGGGTGACACCGGCGTTGGTGCAACTGGTGCGACGGGTCCGGCACCGGCTCTCTTCGCGGGATCCCAAACAGCGGGTCAGAAGTCGGTTACGTCGACGACCTACGCCACAATCACCGGTGGAGCCTCCGTGACAACAACTGGTCTCAGCGCTGGCGCGCACACCGCAATCGTGACGCTCACGATGTCTTCGAGCGGAACGAACGCCAACGACACCGGCGGCTTCATGAGCTTTACCGGTGGGTCTGTATCCGCGGCCTCCGATACCTATGCAGTCGGGAACGCCCGTTTGAAGCTTGCGATGGCGTTCGCTGCGAGCGCCTCTTACGTGGTGACGTTCAGCGGAAACGTCACGTTCACAGCGAAATACAAGATCAGTGAGGCCGGCACGGCATATTTCGAAAACAGCACAATCGTCGTTCAAGTACTCAGCTGATCGAGAAGGTCCTCGGTACGTCAACCACGCATAGTGCAATTCGACCGCTGCGGGTAGTCTCGACGGTAAGCCGCAGGTGTTTCTGCTGACGCAGAGGGTCAACGGCCTAGCGTGAGAAGCAGTCCTTGGAGTTGGCCCGAGCACGGTTCTTCGAGCAAGAAAGGGTGGCAGTTCGATGAGATGGTTAGGTGCGTTGAGGCGATTCGCCTCCCCGCTCGCCATCGTTGTCGTGCTCGTCCTTCTTGTCTTCCCCCCGAATCCGGCGTTTGCACAGGTCGGCGCGACCGGCGCGACCGGCGCACGGGGCTCGACCGGCCTTACTGGCGCCACCGGCGCACAAGGGTTGCAGGGAGCCACCGGCCCGGCTGGAGCTACGGGCGCCACGGGTGCCAGAGGCTCGACCGGTTTGACCGGTGCGACGGGAGCTGCAGGTTTGCAGGGTCCGACGGGCCCGCAGGGTGCTACGGGTGCAACGGGTATTGCTGGTCCGACGGGCGCGACTGGTGTTCGTGGTGCGACGGGCCTCACGGGTGCGACGGGTGCCGGTACCACTGGTGTTCGGGGTGCAACGGGGGCGACGGGTGTTGCCGGGCTGCAAGGTCCGACTGGTCCGCAGGGTGCTACGGGCGCAACGGGTCTTCCGGGTCCGACGGGCGCGACCGGCGCAAAGGGCGCTACGGGTGATCGTGGCGCAACAGGTGCGGGCGCAACCGGCTTGACCGGCGCGACGGGAGCTGCCGGTTTGCAGGGTCCGACCGGTCCGCAAGGTGCCACGGGTGCAACGGGTCTTCCGGGTCTTCCGGGTCCGACGGGCGCGACCGGCGCAAAGGGCGCTACGGGTGATCGTGGCGCAACAGGTGCGGGCGCAACCGGCTTGTCGGGTGCCACGGGCGTTGCCGGTGCAACGGGGCCGGCAGGGTCCGGCGCAACGGGTGCTTCCGGCGTTGCCGGTGCAACGGGTGCCTCGGGTTCTGTTGGTGCATCGGGCGCTACGGGATCCCAGGGTCTGCAGGGTCCGACCGGTCCGCAGGGTGCGACCGGCGCAACAGGATCGCCCGGTGCGACGGGATCGCTTGGCGCGACCGGTGCGACCGGTGCCCGTGGAGCGACGGGGTCGAACGGCGCGAACGGTTCAACGGGTACCACTGGGGCTGCGGGGTCCAACGGCTCGAACGGCTCGAACGGTTCAACGGGTGCCACTGGGGCTGCGGGGTCGAACGGCACAAACGGTTCAACGGGTGCCACCGGTTTGGCGGGATCCAAGGGTGATACCGGTACCGCAGGTTCTGCTGGCGCGACCGGTTTACAGGGCCCGACCGGCCCCAAGGGCGACACCGGCGCAACCGGCGCAAAGGGTGATACGGGTACTGCTGGTGCGAACGGTGCTTCGGGCGCCACGGGTGTAGCGGGCTCCAAGGGCGATACGGGTTCGGCGGGTTCTGCTGGCGCGAACGGTGCGTCGGGTGCAACCGGTGCGAAGGGTGACACGGGTCAGGTTGGCGCGACCGGTTTGCAGGGCCCGACGGGACCACAGGGTGCAACCGGTGCAACAGGTGCGTTGGGTGCCACGGGCGCCTCCGGTGCGACTGGAGCTCTCGGAGCCAGCGGTGCGACAGGTGCTCGTGGAGCCACCGGTAGCAACGGAGCAACGGGCGCCAATGGTTCGAACGGTGAAACCGGTGCCTCGGGCGCAACCGGCGCGAAGGGCGACACGGGCACGGCGGGTGCTGCGGGTTCCGCTGGCGCGAACGGTGCAACCGGAGCGAAGGGCGATATGGGTCAGGTCGGCGCGACCGGTTTGCAGGGCCCGACCGGCCCGAAGGGTGATACCGGTGCAACCGGCGCGAAGGGCGATACCGGTACTGCGGGTTCTGCTGGTGCGAGCGGTGCGTCGGGTGCGACTGGTTCGAAGGGTGATACGGGTCAGGTTGGCGCGACCGGTTTGCAGGGCCCGACGGGACCACAGGGTGCAACAGGTGCAACAGGTGCAACAGGTGCGTTGGGTGCCACGGGCGCATCTGGTGCAACTGGTGCTCTCGGAGCCAGTGGTGCGACAGGTGCTCGTGGAGCGACCGGTAGCAACGGCGCGACGGGCGCCAATGGTTCGAACGGTGCAACCGGTGCCTCGGGTGTAACCGGTGCGAAGGGCGACACGGGCTCGACAGGTCTGACGGGCCCGAAGGGCGATACGGGTACAACGGGTCTCACGGGCGCGACTGGTTTGCAGGGCCCGACCGGGCCGAAGGGCGACACCGGAGCGACGGGTCTCACCGGCCCCAAGGGCGATACCGGAAGTCAGGGCGACACCGGCCCGAGGGGTCTGACAGGTCTGACCGGCCCGAAGGGTGACACGGGTACTGCGGGCGCGGCCGGCTCCAACGGTTCGACAGGTGCAACCGGAGCAAAGGGCGAGACGGGTCTGGTAGGAACGACTGGTTTGCAGGGTCCGACCGGTCCGAAGGGCGACACCGGTGACACGGGTTTGACGGGTCCGCAGGGCGACACAGGGATTCAGGGCGTTCAGGGTGAGCAGGGCTTCCAGGGCGAGCAGGGCTTCCAGGGCGTTCAGGGTGAGCAGGGTGTTCAAGGTGAGCAGGGTCTGCAAGGCGTAACTGGCCCGCAGGGAGATACGGGCGACACGGGCCCGACCGGTGATACGGGTGTCACGGGCCCGCAGGGCGATACGGGTGTCACCGGCGACACGGGCCCACAGGGCGTCCTCGGCGACACCGGACTGACCGGCGACACGGGGCTCACCGGCGACACCGGTGCACAGGGTGACACCGGACGCGCCGGCAACACCGGTGTTCAGGGTGTTCAGGGCGAGAGTGGCTTGCAGGGTCTACAGGGCGTGACCGGCCCTCGTGGCGTGACGGGTGCGACCGGCCCACAGGGTCTCACCGGTCCGAAGGGCAACACAGGCGACAAGGGTGTCACCGGTGCGACTGGTCCCCAAGGCCCCCGCGGCGATCAGGGAGTCCAGGGCGAGAGTGGCCTCCAGGGCCCGACGGGTCCGCAGGGCGACACCGGTGCTACCGGTCCAGCCGGTGCCACTGGTCTCCAGGGGCCTCAGGGTGACACCGGTGTTCAGGGCGACCAGGGCCCGCAGGGAACCCAGGGTGAACAGGGCTTCCAAGGTCCCGCTGGTATTCAGGGGCTCATTGGTCCCACCGGCCCGCGCGGTGCCACCGGCTCAACCGGCCCGAAGGGCGACACCGGCGCTGGCGTAACAGGTGCTAGCGGGGCCCAGGGTCTGACTGGCCCGCAGGGACCAACGGGCCCGAAGGGCGATACCGGTGCAGTGAGCGCGAACGGTGCTGTGGTGGCAACTTCGCAGTCCACGACCAGCACCACGTACGTCGACCTTTCGACGGTCGGCCCATCAACGAGTGTCACCATCCCGGTCTCGGGCAAGGCCATGGTCACCGTGACCGCGAGCATTATCCTCACTGTCGGCAGTAACGGTGACGAGTGCTATATGAGCTTCAGCGCAACCGGTGCCTCCGCCTCTGACACTCAGGCGCTGGTTTCGCCGGGCAGAAACATCGGCGACGTCTTCCAAGCGAGTGCGACCTTCTGGGTCACTGGTCTGACATCGGGGTCGAACACGTTTGTGGCGAAGTACCGATCCTCGATCGGTACTGCGACGTGCGCGTTTGCGAACCGCAATATCGTCGTGGTCCCAATTCCGTAGTCGTCCGGTTGGGAATCTGTGACCGTTACGCCTGCAGCGGCATCGGACACCGCCAGCTCCGAGACGACCGTCCTCAGTGCCGTCTGCGAAGCGCAACCGCTGCGGCCGTTGGTACAACGAGGAGCACCAGCGACAACAGCGAAAGCAGTGCACCGAAGCGAAGCCCCGGGGGGCTGAACCTCAGGTGCACCACGTGGTGTCCAGCCGGCACTTGCACACCGAGCACCAACCCGTTGGCGCGTGTAACGGGTACCGACCGGCCATCTACCGTGGCATGCCAACCGTCGAGCCAAGCATACGACACCACGAGGAGTGCTGCCCGGGTGGCGTCGACCTCGTACGTGCCGCGACCGTATTCGCTCATGGCCCCCGACGATGCGCCCGCGTTGCCGCGCTTGAGCAGATCTGCGACAGCCCTATCGGTTCCGGGCATTCCGGGCTCCACGTACACAATGTTGCGCAGGTCGTTCTTCCGGTCCCGGACGAGCCAGTAGATGTTGTTGGTGGTCGCGAGCTCTGCATCTCCGACGAGGTACGACTCGGGCAGACGCGGCTTGCGGGTCCACCGACGCAGGTAGGGGAGCCCAGTCATGGTGCCGCCGCCGTTCCACGAGGGGTCGGCGGGTGCGCGATCCGGAGCGCCGACGTACGTGGTGACGCGCAGGATGTCGCTCAGCTGTCCCTTCTCCCAGAAGTCACCACGTCCGATCACCCCGCTATACGACATGCCTGCAGCGAGGTCGGAATAGTTGCGCTGGATGAGCGGGTCGTAGCCCATCACGGTGTCCCTGCGCTTCACGAGTCCCCACGAGCGTGCGGTCACGTCACTGCTCACCCAACGGTCCACCCCGCCGGGGGCGTCGATGGCCGTGCCAAAGGGTTCGGTGCTGGCCGAGAACCACTGACGAGCGGCCGAAGGGGCCACCTGGAGCGAACGCCACTGGCCCGTGAACGCGAACGCGGTTGCATCCACGGCGCACACAAGCACGAGCGCGCCGGCTGCCCACTTCGGCGCTCTCGTTCCCATGGCGATCACGACGAGACAGAGCGTGCCAAGCAGCAGGATCGGCCACACCATCGCCACCACGCGGGCAGAGCCCGGCGCGAACAGGTTGTGGTTGCGCCAGAGCAGGGGCGCAGCGACCGTGATCACCAGTGGGACGACGCAGGTGGCAAGCAGTCCGAGCACGTAGCGCGCAGGTTCGCGCAGCAGCGCACGCACACCAGCAGCTGCGAGCGAGACCACGGCGAGGCTGGTGAGCAGCGACACGCGCGACCACGCACGGAACGAGGATGCGAGCGGGACGATGTGGAACGCGAGCCGGCCGAACGGTGTGTTGCCGGCGAGCGACATGAGTATGCCGAACACTGCGAGCGCCGCAAGACCGATGGTGCGCCGGTCGCGGCGGTTGTCCCAGAAGCCGATCGCTGCAATCGCGAGCAGTGTGATCATCAGGTAGTTGGTGACCTCGTGGACGGGCAGCGTCGGGTCCGTTTCGTTCCACGCAGCCGCATGGAGGCCGGAGTAGCCGCCGAGCAGTCTCGGCGCGAACAGTGAGAGGAGGTGCCGCGGTGCCGAGGCGAACGTGAACGCCTCCTCTTGGGTGAGGCGCGGACGGATGCTGGTCTGGCTGAGCAGTCGCACGGGGATCAGCTGAATGGCGGCCACCCCGACACCGAGGCCCATTCCGGCGAGCGCTCGGCCCCACGGCTGCCACCCGCGTCCGGAACGGACGAGCTCCGCGAATCCGAGGATGCCCAGTGCTGCAAGGCACATCCAGAGGCCCTGCGGATGGCCCGACAGCGCAACGAGAGCGATCGAGCCGGAGCACAGCGCGGCGCGGGGGAGTGTCCAGCGGTCGATGACGAGGTCGAGGCCAAGCAGCGCCCACGGGATGAGTGCTGCCGGCGCGAGAAGCGACATGTGAACGATGTGCAGCACCATGAAGCCGCCCAGCGCATAGCCGAACCCGGACACGATGGCACCCGGCTTGCTTCGCCACCGGTGCCACGACCATGCATAGGCACCGCCGGCGGCGATCCAGAGGTGCGCCAGCAGCCACCATCGGTATGCGGTCACCGGGCCGAGGACTGCGAAGAGCAGGTTGGGCGGGTAGAAGATGCCGATCTGCCCGGCACCGAGGCGGTTGAACCCGCTGTACACGAACGGGGTCCAGAACGGCGAGTGGCCCGACTTGATGGCGTGCCAGCTGTTGACGATGTTTGGCACGTTGTAGTCGAGGCTGTCCTCGTACATCGCAGTCTGTCGGCCGATCAGCACCTGCAGGAACGGCAGCGTGGTGATCGCGAGCGTGATTGCTACCGACCAGCGGTGGAGGAGTTGGTGCCCTCGGGACTGCTCCAAGGAGGTCGAATCCGCCCGAACCTGCACAGCGGCGAACCTACTGCATGGGTTCAGTTGCGCAGTTGGTTCACCACGAAGTCGATGCAGGCGGTGAGTGCTTCCACGTCGCTCGGCGGCACGGCGGGGAACATGCCGACACGCAACTGGTTGCGGCCCAACTTGCGGTAGCTGTCGGTGTCCACGATGCCGTTCGCCCGCAGTGCAGCGCTCACGTCGTTGGCGGACACGCCGCCGTCCTCGGCGGACACGAGGTCGATGGTGCCCACCACGTCGGAGCGCTTCGCCGGGTCGGACACGAATGGTGTCGCCCAGTCCCGCGCCTCGGCCCATCCGTACAGCACCGAGGCCGACGCCGCACACCGTGAGGCGCACCAAGCGAGTCCGCCCTGTGCGTTCATCCACTGGATCTGCTGGTCGAGCAGGAACAGCGTGGCCAGCGCAGGCGTGTTGTACGTCTGGTCGAGTCGGCTGTTGTCCAGCGCAATCTTCAGCGACATCGACGCAGGGATCCAGCGCTTTGACGCGTGCACACCCTCGATGCGCTCCACCGCGGCGGGCGAGCACGCAGCGATCCACAGGCCGCCGTCCGAGGCGAAGCACTTCTGCGGGGCGAAGTAGTACACGTCGGCCTCGCTCGGGCTCCACGCAAGGCCGCCGGCGGCCGACGTGGCATCCACGAGCACGATCGAGCCGGCATCGGCCCCTGCCGGGCGGCGCAACTGCATCGCCACACCCGTCGAGGTTTCGTTGTGGGTGAGCGCGTACGTGTCGTAACCCGCAGTGGCCGTGATGTCTGGGTGGCTGCCGGTGGGGGACTCGACGACGAGCGGAGCGCCGAGGTGCGGTGCTGCGGCGGACGCCTCGGCGAACTTCGAGGAGAACTCGCCGAACACGAAGTGGGCGCTGCGCTCGTCAATGAGGCCGAACGTGGCGATGTCCCAGAACACGGTGGACCCGCCGTTGCCGAGCACGATCTCCCAGCCGTCGGGCAGGCCGAACAGTTCGCTGAGACCGGCGCGCACCGAGCCGACCACTTTCTTCACCGGCGCCTGGCGGTGCGAGGTGCCGAGCCAGGTGGTGGCAACCGAGGCGAGCGCGTCCACTGCGCTCTTGCGGACGCGGGACGGTCCGCAGCCGAACCGGCCGTCTGCGGGCCGAAGTTCGGAAGGAATCACAATTTCGTGGGGGATTTTGGCCATGCACCTGCCAGCATGGAAGATCGTGAGCAGAATCACAAGCCGAGTGTCCGCACGAATTGCCGCAATCGCCGAATCGCCCACCCTGGCGGTTGATGCCAAGGCCAAGGCCCTCAAGGCCGCTGGCGAGGACGTCATCGGATTCGGGGCCGGTGAGCCGGACTTTCCCACCCCCGCCCACGTGGTGGAAGCCGCCTGCGCCGCCGCCAAGGACCCGGCGATGCACCGCTACACACCCACCCCGGGCCTGCCCGACCTGCGTGCGGCGATTGCCGCCAAGACCAAGCGGGACAGCGGTTTCGAGGTGTCTCCCGAGCAGGTGATCGTCACCAACGGCGGCAAGCACGCCGTGTTTGCCTCGTTCGCGCTGCTGTGCGACCCGGGCGACGAGATCATCGTGCCCGGCCCGTACTGGGTCACCTATCCCGAGGCCATCTCGCTGGCTGGTGGCGTCACCAAGGTGATCCCCACCACGGAGGAGACTGGCTTTCGGGTGTCGGTGGACCAGTTGGAGGCCGCACGCACAGAGCGCACCAAGGCCGTGCTGTTCGTGTCGCCGTCGAACCCCACGGGTGCGGTGTACCCCAAGGAAGAGATCGTGGCGATCGGCGAGTGGGCCCTGCGCCACGGCATCTGGGTGATCACCGACGAGATCTACGAGCACCTCACCTACGGCGCCCACACGTTCCACTCGCTGCCCACGCTCGTGCCCGACATCGCAGACACCTGCATCGTGCTCAACGGTGTTGCCAAGACGTATGCGATGACTGGCTGGCGTGTTGGCTGGATGATCGGCCCGAAGGACGTCATCAAGGCCGCCACTAACTTCCAGAGCCATGCCACGTCGAACGTGTGCAACGTCGCCCAGAAGGCTGCACTCGCTGCCGTGGCTGGCGACCTCACCGCGGTGTCGATGATGCGCGATGCGTTCTACCGCCGCGGCCGCACGATGCACCAGATGCTCTCGGCCATCTCCGGGGTCACGTGCATGGAGCCGCAGGGCGCGTTCTACTGCTTTCCGTCGTTCCAGGGCCTGCTCGGCCGCCCGGTCGGCGCAGACGGCCGTGTGGCCTCCAACACGCTCGAGCTGTGCGACCTCATGCTCTCCGAGGCCAAGGTGGCGCTGGTGCCGGGAGAGGCATTCGGCGCGCCCGGCTACGCACGCCTGTCGTTCGCCCTGGCGGACAAGGACCTCGAAGAAGGCGTGCGCCGCCTTCAGCAGCTGTTCGCCTGACGCAAGCGCATGCGGGACGGCGGCACCACGGCGTCGCCTAGGTTGACGGCGTGACCGCCGTGCACCCGAACGATCCCTTCGAGTCGATCGACCCGGCATGGCTCGCCTCCAAGCCGGGCACGAAGTGGCAAACGCCTGCGGGCCGCATCGGCGCGTGGATCGCCGACATGGACTTCCGCCCGCCCGACGTCGTGCTCGACGCGCTGCGCGCTGTTGTGGACTCCGGCGATCTCGGCTACCCCACGTGGAACCCGCGTCGGCACACGCCACTCGTGCCGCTGTTCGTGGAGCGCATGCAGCGCCGCCACGGATGGGCACCCGAGGCCGCGCACTGCCGTGAGTACGACGACGTGATCCAGGCAGTGCGTCAGGTGGTGTACTTCATGAGCAGTCCGGGCGACGGCATCGTGATGCACACCCCCGCGTACCCCCCGTTCCACGCAACGTGGCGCAGCATGCAACGTCGTCTCGTAGCGCTACCGGCGCACGCCACGCCCGACGGGTGGCGCTTCGATTACGACGACCTTGAGCGGCGCCTGCAGGCAGAGCCGGGGATGGCACGAATCTGGATCCTCTGCCACCCGCAGAACCCCCTCGGCCGCGTGTTCGGCCGGGCGGAACTCGAGCGCATCGCAGCGATCGCGGAGCGCCACGACCTCATCGTCATCAGCGACGAGATCCACGCCGAGATCGTCTACGCGCCCGGGCGCCATATCCCGTTCGAGTCGCTTGGGCCGGAGGTGTCGGCGCGCACGGTCACGCTCACGTCGGCATCGAAATCGTTCAACCTCGCGGGGATGCGCTGGGCGGTGGCCCACGTCGGTGCGCCGTCGGTGCGTGCCGTGTTCGACACGCTGCCTGCACACTTCGCCGGCATCACGAGCATCATGGCCGCCACCGCCGTGGAGGCTGCGTGGACGCACGGCGACGAATGGTTGCGTGCCTGCGTGCGCCATCTCGACGCGCGCAGGCAGCAGTTGGCTGGGCTGCTCACAGCGCACCTTCCGTCCGTCTCGTACGTCCCGCCGCAGGCCACGTACCTCGCGTGGCTCGACTGCCGCGGGCTCGGCCTGACAGAGGAACCCGCCGAGGTGTTCCGGCGCGGCGGGGTGGAACTCAGCCCCGGGCCGGATTTCGGCACGACATCAAGCGGGTTCGTGCGGCTGAACTTTGCTACCTCGAGCGCGCTGCTCACCGAGATTGTCGAACGAATGAGCGCGGCGACGCAGGTGCGCTAGGGTCCCCTCGTCCGGATCGCCAGTCCGGACGACGTGAAACCAGCGAAGTCCGGTGAGATTCCGGCGCTGTCCCGCAACGGTAAAGCTTCCCGGCATCCAGTCGGACAAGATCAGCCCGGCCGCCTGGGATCACGTGCGACCAACCAACCCTCGGATGAAGGGTGGACCGCGCGGCACCGGTTCACCGGGGTCCCTCGTTCCCTCTTTATCCTCCAGATTCTTGGAGGATGAAACCCCATGATTACCCGTCGCCGCATCCTGTTCGCGGCCCTGTCTCTCGTCCCACTCGCCGCAGCCTGCGGCTCGAAGTCGGACACCTCCGAAGCCTCGAAGGTGATTGCGGTGGCGAAAACCACCACCACTTCGTCGACTGTGGCACTGCCGCTTGGCAAACCGAGTCGGATCGTGTCGCTCTCGCCGACCGCCACCGAGACGTTGTTCGCCATCGGGGCCGGTCCCCAGGTGATTGCGGTGGATAGCTTCTCGAACTTCCCGGCCGAGGCGCCCGTGACCGACCTGTCGGCCTACGAGCCGAACGTGGAGGCCATCGCGAAGTACCAACCGGACCTTGTGATCACCGACGGCACGAATACCGAGCTTGCCTCACAGCTGAACAAGCTCGGTATCGCGGTGCTCGAGGCGAAGGCACCGAAGAACCTTGCTGGCGTGTACCAGCAGATCGAGACGATCGGTGCGGCCACAGGGAACATCGCCGCCGCCGGCAAGCTGTCCACGAAGATGCAGGACCAGATCATCGCCCTCATCAAGACGTACACCAAGCCCACGGCGGGCAAGGTTCGGTACTACTACGAGCTGGACAACACGTTCTACTCCGCCTCGTCGAAGACCTTCGTCGGTGCCCTAATGGCCCAGCTCGGGATGTTCAACATCGCCGACAAGGTGGATAACTCCACCACCGCCGGCTACCCGCAGCTGACACCGGAGTTCATCGTGGGGGAGAACCCGGACGTGATCCTGCTCGCGGACTCCAAGTGCTGCCAGCAGAACGCGGAGACGGTTGCGGCTCGGCCGGGCTGGTCCGAGATTCGAGCGGTCAAGGCCGGCCGAGTGGTGGTCCTCGACGACGACATCGCCTCCCGCTGGGGGCCCCGTGTCCTTGACCTCGTGCAGACCATCGTGCTGGCCATCACTGGGGTCACGCCGGACCCGGCCATTATCTACGAGTCATAAGCAGCCAATGACGCCCACTCTCCGCCGCCCACGCAGCCTGGTGATCAGCGTTGCGGTCGGCGCGCTCGTGGTTGCGGTAGTGGTGGGTGTTATCGCCGGCACGTCGGGGATCGCCCCGGGCCGTGTGCTGTACGAGGTGCTCGACCGGCTCACCCCCGGTCGGCTCCGTTCCGGGCTGAACCTGCGCGAGCGCAACATCGTGTGGGAACTGCGCATGCCCCGCGTGGTGCTCGCCGGGATGGTGGGGGCGATGCTCTCGCTTGCCGGCGCGTCGTTCCAGGGCGTGTTCCGCAACCCGCTCGTGGACCCGTACCTGCTGGGCGCCGCAGCCGGCGCGGGCCTCGGGGCGACGGTGGCTATTGCGTACATGAAGACGCTGCGGAACTCCTGGCCGGTTGACCCGATCGTGGCGCTCGGCTTTGCCGGTGCGGTGCTCGCCGTCATCGCTACGTACTTCGTGGGTGCTGCCGGCGGCACCCGAACGTCCACTTCGCTCGTGCTCGCCGGTGTGGCTGTCACGTCGTTCGCCACGGCCCTGCAGACGTACCTGCAGCGCCAGGACGATGACACCCGGCGCGAGGTGTTCTCGTGGATTCTCGGCCGTCTCAACACCGCCACGTGGGGCGACGTTCGCCTCGTGGCGCCGTACATCGTGTTCAGTTCCGCGATCCTGCTGCTGTACCGGCGACAGTTGGATGTGCTGCGGGTGGGCGAGGACGAGGCGGACGCGCTCGGTGCCCGTGTGGCGAGCACACGCGTGTGGGTGGTGGCCGCCGCAACGCTCGGCACCGCAGCGGCGGTGTCGGTGAGCGGTCTTATCAGCTTCGTCGGCATCATCGTGCCGCACACAGTGCGCCTGCTCGGCGGCTCCAGTTACCGGCGGGTGCTGCCGCTCTCGCTGCTGGTTGGTGCGGCGTTCCTCATCCTCACCGACACGTTCGCCCGCACCGCTGCGGGCGGCGACAACATCCCGATTGGTGTGGTCACGGCGTTCTTCGGCGCCCCGTTCTTCATCATCCTCATGCGCACCCGGTCGGTGGTGCGATGAGCAGGGTGGACGTGAGCGCACTCACTGTCCGTTTCGGCCGGCGCGATGCGGTGAGCAACTTCTCCGCGTCGGTGGCGCCGGGGGAGTGGCTGTGCCTGATCGGCCCGAACGGCGCGGGCAAGTCCTCCATCCTGCGCAGCATCGTGGGGCTCGTGGAGTCCACGGGTGGCATCGAGGTGAACGGTCGCTCCATTCGTGGCCTGGCGAGCCGGGAACGCGCTCGCCTCGTTGCGTACGTGCCGCAGTCTCCAGTGCTGCCCGACGACATGACAGCGTTCGAGTACGTGCTGCTCGGGCGCAACCCGTTCGTGGGCACGTTCCGTTCCGAGACCAAGCACGACCGCAGCGTGGTGTCCGGCGTGCTCGCGCAACTGGACCTGGACCGCTTCCGCGACCGATACCTCGCGACGATGAGCGGTGGCGAGCGCCAGCGACTCGTGATCGCCCGGGCGCTCGCGCAGGAGGCCCCGGTGCTGCTGCTCGACGAGCCGACTACGGCGCTCGACATCGGCCACCAGCAGCAGGCGCTCGACCTCGTGGACGGCCTGCGGCGTCGCCACGGGCTGACGGTGATCTCCGCGATGCACGACCTCACGCTGGCCGGTCTGTACAGCGACCGGCTCGCGCTGCTGCACGAGGGGCACCTCGTGTCCCAGGGGATGGCGGCAGATGTGCTGCGGCCCGAGACGCTCGCCGAGTTCTACAACGTGTCGGTGAAGGTGCATCAGGAGGCCGACGGCACCGTGATCGTCATACCGGTTCGCCAACTGGGCTGACGGGCCGTGGTGTCGCTGTTACGGCATCTGCAGGCGTTGACCGCTCGACTCCGCCCGCACCGGGTCCAGGAATGCATTGCAGCGCTCGAGCAGTTCTGAGCACGCCGCAGATCCTCCCTTTCCGTTCGTTGGATGCAACCAAACCGGGGGAAAGTCGGCCCAGAGTGCAACCAAACCGGGGGAAAGTCGGCCCAGAGTGCAACGAATCAACCGAAAAGTCTCCGGCTGGCGGCAACTGGGAACTGGAGGGTGCCGCCCACCTGCGAGGATTGTCGCGTGAAGAGGCGTGTGTCGGGGCTGCTGCGATGGCCGGTTCGATTGCTCGTGCCGGGCGCCCTCGTGCTGGTGTCTGCGTGCTCGGGCTGGGGAGGGGGCGACAAGGCTGACTCACCCGCCGAGGTGGTGGCACTCAGCGCTCCGGCCAAGGCCCAGCACCCGCTCGACGGGCTCACTGCCGCCGAACTGGACACCTTCCGCACGGTGCTTGCCGACAAGGGTCTCGTGGTTGGCAGCGAGTTCCCGTACATCGCAGTCGACGAACCCGACAAGGCGTCGGTGCTCGCCTGGAAGCCGGGCTCGACGTTGCGCCGGCGCGTGTTCGCAGTCGTGCGTCGGGAGCACCGCACCTATGAGGCGGTGGTGGACCTCGCCGAGCGGTCGCTGGTGTCGTGGACGGAGAAGCCGGGCGCGCACACCGGGTTCGCGGAGAGCGAGTTCGGCATCGGCGTCAGCGCCGCCTCGGCCGACACTCGGTTCGTCACCGCGCTGTCGAAGCGCTCGCTCGCGCTCGCCGACGTGACGCTCTACACCTTTGCCGGTGGCTCCACGAACGGGCCGGGTGAGGCGGGGCACCGCATCGCCCGTGTGCTGCCGTACGTCACCTCTGGCGATCCGGCAACGGTGCTCTCGCGTCCGGTCGAGGGACTGTTCGCAAGTGTCGACCTCGACACCGGCGAGGTGCTGTCCGTTACCGACACCGGCGTGGTGACCGTTCCGCCCACAGCCGTGCCGCCGAAGCGTCAACGGCCGCCGCTCGAGCCCGTGGTGTTCGCGTCGGGTCGCAGCAACGTACAGGTCGACGGTACGCAGATCGGTTGGGACGGATGGTCGCTGCGCTGGCGGGCGAACCGTCGCAGTGGTGTGGAGATCGCGGACGTTCGCTTCGACGGGGGCACGGGGGAGCGCCGCGTGATGTACGAGGGGTCGCTGGCCGATCTCTTCGTCCCGTATCAGCACCCCGACCCGTCGTGGACGTTCCGCACGCTGCTCGACTCCGCGGAGTTCGGCATGGGCAGCACGATGTCGTCGCTGCAGCCGGGCGTGGACTGCCCGACCACGTCTACCTTCTTCGACGTAGTGCTGCCCAACGACCGCGCGCAGGCACAGGTGAAGCCGCGCTCGATGTGCGTGTTCGAGCGACCCACCGGAAACCCGAGCTACCGCCACGAGCGCGATGCGGCGCCCGAGACCGAGCTGGTGCTGCGCTGGATCTCGGTGGTGGGCAACTACGACTACATCGTCGACAACGTGTTCGGTGTCGACGGTTCGATGCGGTTCCACGTCTATGCGGCGGGCATCGCCCTGCAGCGCGGCACATCTGCTGCAACTGCTGCCGATGCACACGACATCGGCGAGGACGAGCACGGCGTGCTGGTGGGCAACGGCCTGCTGGCGGTGAATCACGATCACTTCATGAGCTTCCGCCTCGATCTCGATGTGGGCGAGACGGACAATCGCGTGGTGCGCCAGGCGCTCGTGCCCAATGAGGTGGGCGGGAACCCCGCACGCACCGACATCTGGAAGGTGAGCGAGCAGGTGGTGGCCAGCGAGGCTGCTGCGCGCTACACGCCGGATGCTCGTGCGCCTGAGCGCTTGCTGGTGCAGTCAGCGCTTGCGAACGGTCCGCTCGGCCATCATCCGGGCTACGAGATCGACTTCGGCAACAGCGTGGCCGTTGCGCCTGCGTCGTCGGTGAGCGACCCGGGCTCCCGACGCGGTGGATGGGCTGCCGAGACGCTGTGGGTGACGCCGTATGCGCAGGGCGAGCAGTTTGCGAGTGGCTTGTACGTGCCCGACGGATCGGCTGACGCAGGACTTCCGGCGTGGACCGCTGCAGATCGTTCGTTGACCAACACGGACCTCGTGGTGTGGTTCACGGTGGGGTTCCATCACGTGGTGCGCACGGAGGACCTGCCCAACATGCCGGCTCACGAGGGCGGGTTCGGCCTGCGCCCCGCCGACATGTTCCCCTCGAACCCGTTGCTTCGCTAGCCCCCACCTGCGTTCTCGGTCCCCAGAATGCTCAGAACGTGCATGTTGGCGACCGGGAACAATCCACCACCTGCGTTCTCGGTCCCCAAAACGCTCAAAACGTGCACGTTGGCGACCGAGAACAAACCACCACCTGCGTTCTCGGTCCCCAAAACGCTCAAAACGTGCATGTTGGCGACCGAGAACAAGAGGGGTGAGAGCCAGGCTGATCGCACTGCTCCATCCGGGCGAGCCATCCCATGACGGAACAGTACGCCTGCGTCGAGCTACTGGGTCTGCTGCAACCGGTACTCGCGCATGACGCGTGGCCGGATGGCGGAGGCGGCGACCTCATCACCGTGCAGAACGACCGGGTCGAGGTCGATCCCGCCCGGCCAGCACACCGTTCCTGAAACCTCTTCAACAGTGACCGCAGCGAAGGTCTCGTCGTTGTCGATGGAGCTGAGCAATCCGTCCAGCACTCCCTCGAAGTCGAGCTCTCGGACAAGTCCGTCGGAGAAGGCGATGCGGAGAGAGCGTCCGCCAAGGTGGCCGACTGCGGTGACACGTACACGCATGCTCATGCCTTGAGGCTACTGAATCGGCTCGAGCCGGCGTACAGCGGTGGTTGTGCTGGTGCTACCACGGTCGTACCATCTCGGTATGTCGACTGTGGTGAAGCGCTCGGTATCTCTCCCGGCTCCTGTCTTTGAGGAACTGGAACAACAGGCGGCCGCAGCGGGGCTCACCGTGTCGGCTGCGCTTGCCGAGGCCACCGAGTTCTGGCTGACGGTCCGCCGTGGCCTCCGTTCGGTCCGGGCCTGGGAGCGTCAGCACGGTGCGTTCACTGCCGAGGAACTGGCTGCAGCGGACCGCCAACTTGATCGCTCCGGGGTGGGTCTGCGCTAGTGGCGACGAAACGTACGCCGCTCGGCCTTGTCTACGACACGGGTGCACTGATCGCTGCCGAGTCCAACGACAGGCGGATGTGGGCGTTGCACGCACGTGCGTTGCAGCGCGGCGTGCTCCCGGTGGTACCGGCGGCGTGTTTGGTGGAGGCATGGCGCGGCGCCAAGCAACCGGGACTCATCCGGCTTCTCGACGGTTGTTCGGTGGAGTCGCTTGATGCTGATCGGGCAAAGCGGGCGGGCGTACTGCAGCGAACGGCACCCGGTGCCACGGCGGACGCCACGGTGGTGGAGGTCGCTGTGCGACGCGGGGCGGCAGTGATCACCTCGGATCGGGGCGATATCGAACGGCTCGCTGCAGCAGCACGTCGCCGCCTGCAGATCATCGACGTGTGACCCCACCCCGGGGTCCGGACCGCTCGTCAGTACTCGATGCCCTTGCGGGCCTCGACTCCTTGGTCGAAGGCGTGCTTCACCTTGCGCATCTCGGTGACGGTGTCCGCGATCTCGATGATGTCGGGGTGCGCATCGCGCCCGGTCACGATCACGTTGGTGCGCGGCGCACGGTTGCGCAGCGCGTCCACCACGTCGGCCACTGGCACCCACCCGAACTTCACGATGTAGGTCACCTCGTCGAGGATCACGAGGTCGTAGTCGCCGCTCGCCAGCTTCTCCTTCGCCACGCGCCATGCCTCGCGCCCGTGGGCCTCGGTGGCGTCCATGTCCGTGGAGTCCCACGTGAAACCGTCGCCCAGTGCCCACCACTCGATGCCGAGGTGGTCCGCAAGCTTCTTCTCGCCGGTCTTCCACACCTCGTTCTTGATGAACTGCACCACGCACACCCGCCAGCCGCGGGCCCACGCCCTGCCCATCACGCCGAACGCGGACGAACTCTTGCCCTTTCCGTCTCCGGTGTTGACGAGGATGAGCGATTCGGGGCGCATGCCGCCACGGTACCGAGGGCGATACCCTCAGCAACCGCCCCTACCGGACGAAGGCGCACGCGATGATCGAACGAGACTTGGACCACCACGTCAACGGGTGCGGCGCCGCCCACCGACGGCTCGTGGGGCATCTCGAGGCGCTCGTGGATTCCGGCGGTCTGAACGATGCCGTGGCGCAGCAGCCGTGCCGCCTGCCCGGGTGGTCCGTCGGTCACCTGCTCACGCACCTCGCGCGCAACGCGGACAGCCACACCCGCGTGATCGACGGCGCACTGCGCGGCGAAGTGACCGACCAGTACGAGGGAGGCGCGGCCGGCCGCAGCGCGGAGATCGACGCGGGCGCCGCACGTGGCGCGCAGGTGCTGGTGGACGACGTGCGATCCTCCATCGTGCACCTGGAGGCGGCCTGGGCGCGGGCCACTGCGGGTGGCTGGCTGGGGGAGTGGCGCAGCCCCGGTGCCGGCCAGCGACCGCTGTTCGAACTGGCATTCCGCCGCTGGCGCGAGGTGGAGGTGCACCACGCAGACCTTGGCCTTGCCGGGTTCAACAGCGACGACTGGTCGTCCCGCTATGTCGCGGAGGAACTGCGCATTCGCACGATGGAGTGGACGAGTCGCCAGCCGATGGGGCTCGCCACGCTCCCCGAGGCAGCGTTGCGCCTCGCGCCCGCTGTGCGCCTCGCGTGGTTGCTCGGCCGGGCAGTGCCCGACGGGCTGGAACCGGTGCAGTACGCATGAGGGTGGCCCGCGCCGCACGGCGCTTCGTGCCGGTGCTCGTGGCGGTGCTTGGGCTGTCGATGGCGGTCGGCGCGGCTGCGGCCTCGGCCCATGCGTCGCTCGACGATGCGAGCCCCCGCGCCGGTGCGGTGCTGGAGGGTCCGCCGGTGGAGGTGGTGCTGGACTTCGACAGCGAGGTGGTGCAGCAACTCACCGGGTTGCGCCTGCTGGACGCCACCGGTGCCGACGTGCTGCTGAACGCCCCGCTGGACACCCCGGACCGCACGCAGGTGGTGGTGCCGCTGCGCAATCCCGAGGACGTTCCTGCTGGGGTGTACGTGGTGCGGTACCGGGTTACGTCGGTGGACTCTCACGTGATGCACGGGGCGTTCACGTTCCAGGTGGGTGCGGCCGTGCGGGACCAGCGCGCCGTGCTCGAATCCGTGGGTGCGGGTGGTGCGTCCCCCGCGCTCGAGTGGGTGATCGGTGCGCTGCGCCTCGTTGCGCTCGCGGGGTTCTCGCTGTTCGTGGGCACCGGTGTGCTGGCGGCCGTGGCCGCTGGGGCGAGTGGTGGCATGTCGGTGCGGCAGCGACTGCACCTCACCCACACCGGGTGGGCTGCGGTTGCGATTGCGGCGGTGTCCACCGTGCTGCTGCTCGCTGCGCAGGCCGCGCACAGCGCAGGCTTCGGGTTGGGCGGTATTGCAGACGTCTCCGCGTGGTCCGATGCGGCCCCGGCGCGCTTCGGCATCGCGCTGCTCGTGCGCCTCGTGCTCGTGGCGTTCTGCGGTCTCGTGGTCGGCGGTGTTGGCCTGGCCGGTGGTGCGGCGTGGCGGGCCACGTTCGCCGTGCTCGTGGTGTGCCTTGCGGTCACGTTCGGGCTCTCGGGGCACCCGGGCACCGGGCGCCTGCCCGCGCTCGGTCTGTTGCTGGATGGGTTCCACCTGCTCGCTGCTGCGCTGTGGGTGGGTGGTCTCGGCGTGGTGCTGCTCGGGAGGCGCACGTGGCTCGGCGGGGGCGAGGCTGATGCGGGCGCAGAGGCCGATGGCGGCGCAGGGACTGATGCGGGCGCAGAGACTGATGCCGGCGCAGAGACTGATGCCGCGGCCATGCGTCTCGTGACGCTGCTGCCGTATGCCGTGGCGGTGCTGGTGCTCACTGGCGCTGCGCAGTCGTGGCGACTGGTGCGCAGCGTGTCCGCGCTCGATGGCACGACGTTCGGCGGAGTGTTCGTCGGCAAGATGGCGATCTCGGTGCTCGTGGTTGTGGTGGTGATCGCCGCGTCGGCGGCCATCCGGCGCTCCACGCTGCTGCCGGCACGGCGGTTGCTCGTTGCCCATGCGGTGCTCGGCGTGGTGGCGATGGGTGTGTCTGCCGGTCTCGTGGGGCTCAACCCCGATGAGCGCGGGCCGCTCCAGCCAGCGGCGGTGTCCGTGCAGCAGGGCACGCTGAGCGTGTCGCTGGTGGTCACGCCTGCGGTGGAGGGGGCCAACGATTTCCACCTCGTGGTGGACGAGAGCGATGCCGTTACCCCCACGGCCGAGGCGAGGCTGTCGATCAGCAGGCCCGAGGCGGGAATCTCCGAGGTGTCGATTCCGCTCGCGCCGGACGGGCCGAACCACTACTCCGCGTACGGGGTCAGTATCCCGCAGGCCGGAACGTGGCAGGTGACCATCGAGGTGGACCGGGCCGACGGCACGACCGCCACGCTGTCTACGTCGGTGCGCATCGCGGGGTAGGGGGGGGTGAGGCCCCGTTGGTTCACGGGCGAGAACTGAACCGGTGTTACCGTGACCCCCCTGCGGGCTATCACTACTTCCGCATGTGGAGCGGCTGGGCCGAAGGCACCGTGAACGAGGGCTACCGCTATGCGGACTGGCTGATCACGGTTCCGCTGCTCGTGGTGGAACTTCTCATCGTCCTCGGTGTGAGCGCAGACCGCCGCAAGAAACTGATGTTCTCGCTGGTTCCCGCAACAGTGTTGATGATCGCACTGGGGTATCCGGGTGAAGTGGCCTCCGGGGACGGAATGAAGTGGCTGTTCTGGGTTCTGGCCATGGTGCCGTTCGCCTTCATCCTCTACATCCTGGTGGGTGAGCTAAAGGCTGCTGGGGCCCGTGAAACCGGTGCGGTGAGCAAGGCCATCAAGAACGCCACCGCGGTGTTGCTCATCACCTGGATGGTGTACCCGATTGCGTATCTCTTCCCCGTCGTCTTCGATGCCGGCAACGAGGGCGCAGAGACGGCCCGTCAGATCGGGTACACGCTGGCGGACATCACCGCGAAGTGTCTCTACGGTCTGATGATCCTGAACATCGCAAGGGCACGCTCCGGCGATTCGCACTAGCGAGAAACGTTCGGAGCAAGCGGCGGCTGTTGCCATTCGGCAACAGCCGCCGCATTTTTGGGCCGGGTCGCGAGACGGGGCGTGAAGCGGTGCGCCCGGCGCGACCGTGGTCGGCGCGTGCAATCCCGCAGTCCGGTACGTGGCAGGTGACCATCGAGGTGGACCGGGCCGACGGCACGACGGCCACGCTGTCCGCGTCGGTGCGCATCGCTGGGTAGGGGGGGGTGAGGCAGCGCGTTGCGGGGCCCGGATCCAGCGCCTAGCGCGCACATGAGGGTCCCTGCCTTCCGGTGCGCTCACTGCTTCGAGATGGCCGGGTTTCACTTTTTCCGGAGGTGTGACGTCCCGTGTTGTGGTCTCCGTCGAAGGGCAAATCGTGCACAAGCGCGCGAGGCGCTCGTTCGCCCCACAAGCGGCCTTAAGTGGACCATTGGCGGTGCAAACCGGGTGTCGAGATTGTCTCCCGCCGGTTGGAAGCGGTGGGGTCACCTGCGTAAACAGGCCATTACTGCTAACAATTGCCTACACCCGCCCGAAGGGCGCCGGCTGTTTCGTTCTTTGGGGTCGTGGGAATGCACAAGTACAAGGTCACACAGTCCGCGGTAGCGCATCTCTTGGCTGCCGTTCAGAGTGAACAGATAGCGATTCCTGAACTACAGCGCCCTTTCGTCTGGGACAGCGTGAAGGTGCGTGATCTGATCGATTCGTTGTATAACGGCTACCCGGTCGGATATCTGATCACGTGGCACTCTGTGGGCGCTGCCCTCAAAGGCGGTCAGTTGGCCGGACACCAGCAGATCCTGATTGATGGGCAGCAGCGGGTAACCGCGCTGCGCGCAGCTGTCGCGGGCCTTCCGGTGATTAACAAGCGATATAAGACAGTCCGAATCGCGATTGCGTTCAACCCGGTCACGGAGAAATTCGAAACAGCCAATCCTGCGATCAGAAAGAACAGCGAGTGGATCGCTGATATCAGCGAGTACTTCAACTCGTCACCTCTGACATTCGCCAGGAACTACCTGGAGCGCAATCCGAGCCTCGCACCGGACGCCATCGAGGTCGCTCTCGCCAGGCTCGACGGCCTTAAGAACGCTCAGGTTGGAGTGATCGAGCTCGAAAGCGACCTGGACGTTGAGACGGTCTCCGAGATCTTCATCCGGATCAACTCAAAGGGTGTTCCACTGAGCAGCGCTGACTTTGCGATGAGCAAGATTGCCAGCTACGGCGACCGGGGGCGGAACATTCGCAAACTCATCGACTACTTCTGTCACCTCGCCGTAGCGCCCCATGCGTACTCCGACATCAAGGAGAACGACACCGACTTCGCGAAGTCACCGTTCCTCGCCGCGATCGCTTGGTTAAAGGACGACAGCGATGACCTGTACGACCCGGAGTACGGCGATCTGATCCGCGTTGCCGGGCTCGTCGGATTTAGCCGCGGCAAGGCGGCATCGATCGTGAGTGAACTTTCGGGCCGCGATCCAGAAACTCGCAAGGTTGACGAGGGCCGGATTCCCGAGGCATTCGACAAGCTGGAGGCTGCCCTCCTGCAGATCGTAAAGAAGTACCACTTCGAGAACTTCTTGATGATCGTGAAGTCAGCGGGTTTCATTACGGCGGGAATGATCGGCTCCACCAACGTCGTGAACTTCGCCTACGCCCTTTACCTGAGGCTTCGCAGCGACTCCACGATGTCTGAGGGCGAGCGAAAGCGGATCGTGCGGCGCTGGTTCGTGATGTCCCTCCTTACGGGCCGTCACTCGGGAAGCTTCGAGTCGACATGGGAGCAAGACATTCGCCGAATCGATTCTCTCGGTGCTGCTGCGTACCTCAAGCAGATCGAGGAGTCCGACCTTTCGGATGCCTTCTGGACTGTCACTCTGCCCAACAGCCTCGAGACAACAAGCACTGTCAGCCCCTTTTTCCAGACCTTCCTCGCGTCCCAAGTGGCCAGTAACTCGCGAGGATTCCTCTCGAAGAGCATCACCGTGGCGGCCATGCATCAACAGTCGGGCGACATTCATCACGTGGTTCCGAAGGCGTACCTCTGCGATAACGGCTTCCCCGATCGTGGCGACTACAACCAGGTGGCCAACTACGCACTGACCGAGACTGCGATCAACATCAGCATTGGCGCTCGCTCGCCGGTGGAGTACATGGGGCTCATCCGAACCCAGACCGAGACGGGCAAGCTCGTGCTCGGGGAAATCACCGACGCTGCCGACCTCAAGAAGAACCTTGTCGAGAACGCGATACCACCGACCATCTTCACTGTGACAGCGGGGTCGTACCCCGAGTTCCTTCAGCAGCGCCGAAAGTTAATGGCGATCTCCATGCAGGCGCACTACGAGAGCCTGTAGCGGCCCCCGTCACGGCCGGCCAGGAGTACTGATCAACATCCCGAGGTGACAGCAAGAAAGCGGCCCCCTTCCGCTGTCGCCTACGGAACCAACCCGTCCTCGACGGCAATGACGGTGTCGTAGAGGCCGTAGCGCCGAAGTCCCTTGTGGGACTCGACACCCGTGTAACGGAGCGAAGCGTCCTCGTACCGCCGGAACGCAAACACGGCTTGGTTCATGTGGGTTGGATTGAAGACCCCAAGTGACACCAGCAGATTGAAGTCGGCCACCGACAGCCCGGTAACGGCCTTGAAGAGGTCCGGCTCCAGTTTGGTGATGACGTCCTGGAGCGTGTTCTCCCGATAGTCGGTGAGGTACATGAAGGCCGGGATCCGGGTGGCGAACTTGATCAGCTTCTCCTGGATCTGCTTGCGCTTCGACTTGTACTCCCGCTCCTCGTCGGAGAGTTCCTTCTTCTCCTTGGGCGTGAGAGCCTCGCCCTTCGTCTTCTTCGTGTCCTTGACGGCCTCGCTCTTGTTCACCACGGTCTCGAAGATCGCGCTGCCGAGAGCGCGGAACCCTTCGATGTTCATGATGGCGTTCATTGCCGCCTCGCTCGTCATGATTCGCTTGAGGGTGTCGTTGTCGACATTGACGAGGATGGCGGATTCCCACTTGCGGGCAAGCAGCGTCGCGGAGGTGCCTGCCATGGCAATGTCGAGGATGCCCCCGGCGTCGACCTGGGTCATGTTCGACCCGTCGTAGGCAAGGACCGGGAGGAACTTCACGAGTTCCTCGACAGCGTGCTCGGGGTTCTGGGTCTCGGGGGAGAGGCCAGCGCCGTACTCGGCGATCTGGCGGAGCGCACGAGTGGGGGCGAAGTCGAACACGAAGCACGCGGGTTTCAGCACCGCCTCCTCGTGAGGGTTGTCGCCGTTTGGGTTCTTGATCGACCACGGGGACTGCACTCGGAACGCCGCTTGGAAGTAGGTCTCGGGGGAGTTCAGGTTCCGGAGCATGAGGATTGCCGACCACTGCGGAACGGTCACGCCAGTCGTCAGCTTGCCGCACGAGAGCGTGATCGTCTTCGACTCGAAGCCCGAGCCAATCGCGACCCGCACCGGAGGCAGTGCAGCAAGTCCGAGTCCTGCATCGGTGCCAGCCACGCTGAGCACCGTGTAGCCGTGCCAGTAGACGTTCTGCTTCTCCCGAAGCAGGTTCGCCATTGCATGGCAGGCCGCAACGTTGGGTAGGAACCAGAACGAGTGCTGCAGGTACGGGAGCACTCGCACGTCCGAGTAGGGGAACGGCGGCCGGCTGCCAACCTTCAGGGCATCGATCTGGCTGGGCAGGTGGGCACCCCGGATAATGTCCAGCCACTTCTGTACATCACCCTTGTGCTTGAACTCGGCCGACTTCCCCCGGCCGGTCGCCTCGAAGAACGCATTCAGGTCGAACTCGTCGAACTCACCCTGGTTCGCGATCGCGATGAGCTCATCGGGCATCTGGTACGTGAGCAAACGCATCTCGGGAAGCGCCGCGTAAGGGTTCCACGCGTCCGGGTGCTCTTCGGTGAACTCCTGCTTGGCGCGCTGTTCGTCGGTGTACGTCCAGTTGAAGATCTGTTCCTCAATGAACTCGCCGGTGGCGAGCGCCTTGAACGGTGTCCCAGAGAGGTAAAGGTATGCCCGGGTGCTGATGGGCAGGAAGTCGGACTCCGCCCCTGACAGCGCATCAAGGCTCTCCCTGAAATCATCAAGCACGTTTGCGTACTCACCCTCGAGTTCCTTCTTGGCGACTTCGGCCTCTTCGCCTTCGAAGAGTTCCTTCGCGTTGTCCCGCCACGCGCCGAAGTGGTACTCGTCGAAGATCACCAAATCCCAGTTGACCCAGTGCAACCACTCGTTCTTCGCCTTGATGCGCCCGTCCTTCTTGCCGAGCAGATCCTGGAAGGAGCCGAAGTACACCAGCGGCCGCTTCTTGTTGGCCTTCATGGGGTCTCCGCCGCTCGACTTCGAGAGGTATTGCCAACCCTCAAAGTCCACGTGAGAGTTGAGGTCGGTTTCCCATGCGTCCTCAACTGCGGGCTTGAACGTGACGACGAGGACACGCTTCGCCCCCAACCGCTTGGCCAACTGGTAGGCGGCGAAGGTCTTGCCGAACCGCATCTTGGCGTTCCACAGGAAGCGCGGGACTGCGTCCTTGTCCTCGGCCCAGATCGACTCGTAGTAGGCAGCGGTCTTTGCTACGGCGTCGGCCTGCTCGGCGCGCATCTGAAACGTCTCATGATGGTTTCCAGCGGCGTTCTTGCCGGTACGCAGCTCGTGGATGGCGGTGCGCACATCGTCAGCCGTGCAGCGCATCCACTCAAGCTCGACATTCTCCAAACCCTTCGCCTTGAGGCGATCGCGGACAGCGCTGTCCCGGAAGTAGGAGCCATCCGGACGGTCGGCAGGCTCATGGACTTCGAGTTTGTACTTGAACTTGGCTTGGCCATGTGACTGTTTGATGCGCGCGTTCACGTCCTGGGTCGTCTGCCCGACCTTCAAGCACCCTGCATACTTCGGGATGTCTGGCGTGGACCAGGCGTAGATCTGCAGACGGGCCTCGGGGCGCTCCGGAAGGAGATCCTCGATCTGTCTACTCATCACGAACCTCCATCGGCCGGATCACCGACTCGATATAGACGACCTCGTCGTCGTTCAATCCGTACTTGGCGTACAAGGCGTTGTCGGACCAGACGCGATCCCACTGCTGCTTTGGCACCCAGCGATACGTCGAGTGGGTGGCGTGCTGGGTGATTTTTCGCAGCGATACTAGGAACCGGAAGAACCGCGTCGAGTAGTAGGTCCTGAGGCTTTCTGCCTCCGAACGCGACGCGACGTGGAAGAAAAGAAACGATTGAGTACACACGGAAGGCGAAGGCGCGATCAGCGGGGGCCCCAGCACTAGGTCTACGCCGCTCCGCTCGCGCTCGCGGCCGGAGCCGACCGCAGGTACGAGCAATTTCCAGGTGTCAACAAGATGACTGCTCTTTGTGACCTCAGAGCGGGCGATGTAGCCGGTCTGCCGGGTCATGTTCCGTATGTAGAAGATCGGTACATCGCCAGGACTCTCGACAGCGTGAAAGCCATCGAAGTTGGAGGTCCAGCCGAACTCCTTGTCGCGAGCGAGGATGCTGTTGACCGACTCTTCGTCGTATGCGAGAACCTTTCGCAGGATGCCCAGAGCGCGCGCGTCCCGCACCAGAACGTCATATTCATCGAGCGCGCGAAGCGTGGGCCCGGTGATCTCGCCCGCCCGGATGGTGACGACGGCGCACGAACTGTTATGCCCTTCGTCCCAGAGGAAGTAGCAAGCTCCGCCGTTGATACCGACGGACGGGAAGATCTCGGCCGCGTTTGGGTAATCGACAAGCGCGCTGATCCGCCTGTCGCTCAGCATCGCCTGGCGGAAGTCCGAGAGTCCCAACCCGCCCGCCATCCAACGGGAAGGAATGACCATCGCGAGGTATCGCGGTCCAAGCCGTTTCGCCTGCTCCACGAAGTGCTGGTAGATCGGGATGTCGCGAGTTCCGCCGTCGGACTGGAGCTGATACGGCGGGTTGCCGATGATGACGTCGAACCGCATGGTGTCTCCGAACAGCTCGGCGACGCGAGCATTGATGTCCTCAGTATGAATGAACGCGTACGCGTGGGTCTCTCGTTCCTCGCCCCGGTCCAGCGCTGCCCGACCGGCCCCACAGAACGTGCATCGTCCGTCCTGCCACGTGTGCTCGATGCGCTCGAACCAGATGTTTCCCGCCGGGTTGTCGAACGACGCAGCTATCGAATGCGTGCCGTTCGCCCACTTCGAGCAGTACAGGCTTCGGCGCGCAAGCAGGCTGGTGAGTTCAGTGATCGCGATGCCGTAGACCTGCTTCGTGAGGATGTGATCCACTCGGGCATCCAGGTCCGGGATCTCGTCTGCAAGCCCTTCGACGAGCCGCTTCGTGATCTCGCGGAGGAATACTCCCGACTTCGTGAACGGGTCGAGGAATCGAACGGTCTTGTCCGCCCAGATGTTCGCACCGTCGTTGCCCCGCGCCCATGCTTGACCAAGCTCGTCGAGCATCTGGTTGGCGAACTCCGGCGGCGTGAACACTTCGTCGTTTGATAGGTTGGCGATGCAGGTAAGTACGTCTGGGTTTCGGCCCTTGAGAGAGAAGCCAGCCTGGGTCATTGCGCGATCTCCGCTGCAGTCATCGGCGGGTACGTGCGGGTCGGGGTAAAGATCTCGTGCTTGCCGATATCACCGAAGAGGCTGTCTTCTCCGAACGAGGACAGTTGGGTCAAGGTGTCGTATCGGAAGTCCCGCCGTTGGAACTTTCCCTTTCCGAGGTAGGCCCACTCTGCGAACACGATGTGCCTGCCTTCAGCGGTTGTCAATTTGAGGGCGTCGCCGTGAACGATATTTGCCTCGACAACCACCTGCGCGGCCGCCTGCCACTCCGGGTCGACGCCACTCCCGAGATACGCGGACATGACGTTGAGCAGGATCTGTCTGCACTCGGCAACATTGTCGGGGAGTAGCTCAATCCCGTAGATACACATGAGCGCTAGGAGGGCGTGGTGGCGACGCTCGAACTCGCTCTTCGCGAACTTGGCCTCCACCGTTGCCAACTTCCGTTGGAGCACCGGTACTAGGAAGTTGCCCGAGCCACAAGCGGGCTCCAAAAACCGTGAGTCAATCCGTTCGGATTCGTCCTTGACCAGATCGAGCATGTCGTCCACGAGCCAGTCGGGCGTGAACACCTCGCCGTGGTCCGCAACGCGCTTCTTGGACTTGATGAGGGGGTCAACCGACCCTCCGGTAGGTGTCGGTTGGTTCATCGAGGTCACTGGCCGTCCTCAACGCTCGTAGTCCCCACGAGCGCATCGTAGACCCCGGACATAATTGGGAATGGCGATGTGGCTTCTTTCCGGGAAGTTTCGAAGGGACGTTGTCTTTAATGCCGGAGTGTTTCGCCAAGGTCGTTCTTCTCGGCCGGTCATTCCAGTGTCGGCAATGACGAGAATCGCCCGCGCCGCCCGGCCATCGTGATGCCGTTCGGCCTGTGGATGTCGTAGAGCTGCCGGCGCCGACCGCGTGCTGTCACAATCAGTTACGCCGCCTTGCTCACGCTGCTCACCGCAATCTGCAGGTAGTCCATCTGCAGCCGCTCGCCGGTCCACGTTCCGGTGATCAAATTCGGGTCTGCCGGGGCGGGCGCAACGAACGGTGCGAACTCGATGGTGCGGTCCACCGGATTTCCCGCTGGAAATGTGACGTCGAGCGAACGGTCGGGGTGGAGGGTGAGCCGCAGCCCAAGCACGTGCACCAACCGATGGTGGAACTGGCAGAAGCGCACCATGTTGCGCAGGTGGGTCTTTCCACCGAGGTGGCGCGGCACCACATGATGTGCGTCGAACGACCCATCGTGGTGACAGCCCGGGAACTGGCACGTGCGGTGACGCATCCGCAGCCAGCGGCGCTGCGCACGCGTGGGCGGCGGATCCTTCTTGATGACAACCGGCCCCACCTCGGTGTCGGCCACCGTGGTTACCGGCCCGTCGCAGGCGAGACACTCGACAATCTCGGGGGCGACTGCCGTGCCGTCCTCGAACGCAGCCGCATCGGCGTGGAGGTGCACGATCACCTCGGGCCGCGCTCGCACCTCGTCGCTGCCGGTGATCAGCCGTGCGCACGCATCGGCCATCGCCTGACGCCTCGGCACTCCCGCCTCCACCTGCGAGGCGGCGTTGACGGCAGCGATCACGGCCTGACCCGTGTCGGTGGGAAGCCGCAGCGTGATGACCATCGAACCGTCGACCTCGTCGGTCTCCCAGCGAAGACCCCGCGAGTCGAGTTGGCACACCACGTCTTTTGGCGTGCGCTTGCGGAGCGCGCTGGCCATCTTGGCCACCTGCGCAGCGGTGGCGCACTCGGCAATCCCAGCCAGGCACTCGTCGGTTTCGGGGGTAGCCACACGGGTGAGCTCTCGAACCTTGGAGAACGAGAGTTTCCCGCGGGAAAGACCGTCACGGATGGCCGGCAGCGAGCCGAGCACCCGTGCCACGCGCAGACGCTCGGAGGCGGCCACGTACCCGAGCGCGCACTTCCAGCCCAACCACTGCTGCGGTGAGGCACAACCCCAGTGCTCCCACACACGACGCCGGTCGAACTCGGCCAGCACGTCGAGCATGCGCGCCATGCCGGTGGCCTCCCACGCCGCGTGCGCAACAAGTTCTGCCTCGAGGTATTCCGAAGGAACGGTGGTGATGTCCATGGTGTGATGATGACAAGGGGGTGTGGCGGTGTTTGTGGTGAAAACCCCTACTGGCGCTGGGGTTGTGGGGTGCCCGGCCGACCGTGCCCCGCCGACCGTGCCCCGCCGCCTAGAGTCTCGGGGGTTCCCCGGATGCCCGAGCAGACGGGTCGAGACAGGACGCAGCGTGCAGCCCACGGTTCAAGCAGACCCCACGATTCCCGCCGTGAAGGGCCCCCGGCGTGACCTCGGCCCCCGGGAGTTCCTCCTTCTCGTCAGCGTGCTCTCGGCCACCACGGCCATCGGCATTGACCTCGTGCTGCCCGCGTTCCCGAACATCCGCCAGCAGTTCGGCATGGCGTCGGACTCCTCGGCCGTCGCGTGGATGATCACGGCGTACTTCCTCGGCCTCGCCGTGGGCCCGTGGCTGTACGGGCCCGCCTCGGACCGCTACGGACGCCGCCGTCCGCTCTATGCCGGCCTCGCGCTGTACGCCGTTGCGGCGATCATCGGCGCACTCGCCCCCACCTGGCCGCTCATCGTGATCTCCCGGTTCGTGTGGGGCCTCGGCGCGTCGGGCCCGCGTGTGCTCAGCATGGCGATGGTGCGGGACCGCTTCGACGGCAACGCGATGGCGCGTGTGATGTCGATCTCCATGGCCGTGTTCCTCATCGTGCCGATTCTCGCCCCGTCGCTCGGCGCCGCGCTCATCGCCATCCTCCCGTGGAGGGTTGTGTTCTGGCTGCCCGCGGCCATCGCCGGGGGCCTGATGCTCTGGTGCCGCCGTCTCCCCGAGACGCTCACGCTGGAGCGCCGCCGCCCGTTCACGTGGAGCGCTGTCGGCACGGCCAGCAGGGAAGTGTTCACCCACCGCCAGACGGTTGGGTTCATCGTGTCGATGACCTTCATCTTCGGGATCATGAACGCGTATCTCGCGGGCTCCGAGGTGATCCTGTCGGACGTGTACGGGTACGCCAAGTGGTTCCCGCTGTTCTTCGGCTGCATCGCCGTGCTGTTCGCCGCGATGTCGCTTGCCAACGCGCGGCTCGTGGGCCGCCTCGGCGCGCTCCGTCTCATCCGCACGGAGGCGGCGATCGGCGTGGTCACCATGGCAGTGCTCATGCTGGTGGGCCAGATGAACGGCGGACGCCCGAACTTCTGGCTGCTTTCCGTGGCGCTGTGCCTGTCCATCCCGATGGCCCAGGCCGTGGTGCCGATCAGCAACACGCTCGCCCTGTCACCGTTGCCGCACGTGGCCGGCACGGCATCGTCGATCATCGGCACCATCACGTTCGCCGGCGGCGCGCTGCTCGGCAGCGTGGTCACCGGGGCGTTCAACGGCACGGTGCGGCCGTTCTCCATCTTCGTCCTCGGCTACTTCGTGGTTGGCGCGGCGTTCATCTTCTTCGCCACCGCACGAGCCCGCGCTGCCGAGATCCGCTAGGCGCTACCCGACGGCGCTACTCGTCTGCGCTACCGGTCGGCACTACTCGTCTGCGCCGAAGAGCGGTGACGAGATGAGGAAGTCCGCCGTCGCCCGGTTGCTCGCCGTGGGTGTGTTGTAGACGACCGCAATGCGCAGGAGCGCACGTACGTCGGGGTCGTGGGGCTGGGGCTCGAGCGGGTCCCAGAAGAACACGAGGAAATCCACCTTGCCCTCGGAGATCATCGCCCCCAGCTGCATGTCACCGCCGAGCGGGCCGCTGTGCAGGCGCTTCACGTCCAGACCCACCTGTTCCTGCAGGAGGCGACCGGTGGTGCCGGTGGCAACGAGGTTGTGGCGAGAGAGCGTGCCGCGGTTGAACTGCGCCCACTCGATGAGGTCGTCCTTCTTGTTGTCGTGGGCCACGAGGGCGATGTTGCGGTGTGTTGCTCGGGTCACTGTTGCTCCCTTTCCCGGATGCGATCAAGCATGGCCTACTGGGCTGCTCACCGTGGGGCACGACGCTCCCTGCACGGTGAACGTTCGGTATTCCACCCGTGAACGCTTCGCTATGGTGTTCCGATGAACCTCGCGTCTCACGCACGCAATGTGTATTCGCAGTTTGGCGAGGACGGCATGATCGACGAGATGCTGAACCGCATCGGCGACGAGCACCTTACAAAGTGGTGCGTGGAGTTCGGCGCGTGGGACGGCGTGCACCTGTCGAACACCTGCAACCTCATCCGGTCGAGGGGCTACCGGGCGGTGCTCATCGAGGGGGACCCCGCGAAGGCGGCAGCGATCGCGCAGAACCACCCGACCCCGTCGGTGCTGACCCGGATCGCGATGGTGCAGTGCGAGGGGCCGGACACGCTGGACAACCTCCTCGCCGGCACCCCGATCCCCGAACGCTTCGACCTGCTCTCCATCGACATCGATGGAGCGGACTACTGGATCCTCGAATCGCTGCAGCGCTACCGACCACTGATCATCGTGATCGAGTACAACCCGTCGATCCCCAATGCGGTTCATTTCGTGCAGGAGCGGTCCACGGCAGTCCAGCGCGGCTCGAGCGCGCGGGCAATCCTCGAACTCGCCATGGAGCGCGGCTACCGCCTGGCGGCCACCACCACCACGAACCTGCTGCTCGTGCACGAGGAGCACGCCGATTCTGTGCTGGACGCAGAGACCGTTGCCGCGTCGGCGGGCGCCGACGCGGTTGCCGTGCTCGACTCCCTGCGTGCACACGACCCGGTGTACGCGTTCGCTCTCTACGACGGCACGGTGTGCACGAGCAGACGGGTAACGCTCAACTGGCACGGCACGACCCTGCCCAGCACCGAGCTGTACCGGGTGCCCCGACCGTTCCGTGCCCCCATGGACTGGGGAAAGCGGCGCCGTTTCGCGTGGCGTATCTACCGACGGCTTCGGCTCAGGTAGTCCGGCGCCCACGCGAACACTCGGTGAACGGGCACTCGGCAGTTCGCCGAGTGCCCGGAACGTCCTCGGACTACGCCTTTGCGGTGCCGGACTCGACTGTGTACTCGAAGTGCTGCGTGCGCGCGCCGTCCTTCTCCTCAGACGTGGTGAGCACGCCGCGTGCACCGGCGTAGGCGCCGGTGCCGCCGACGATGGAGCGCTGCGTGGTGCCCTGGCGCACCTTGGCCACGGCAGCAGCGTTGTTCGGGTCGACGGGGTACGGCTGCACGCCGGTCACCGTGATGGTGCCGTCGGGGAGCACGAAGGTCAGTTGGTTCTGGAAGGTGCCCACGCCGTCATCGCCGGGCAGCACCACGAGGATCTTCGTGCCCACCAGGGTGCCGAACGCCTTGCCGTCCTTGGTGACGCCAGCATTGAAGGTGGCGAGGTCGCCGATGCTCGGGCCAGGCTCGCCCAGGTCGCTCTTGACCGTTTTGGGCACACCGGACACCAGGTCGAGCACGACGGTCTTGTTGGCGCTCTTGGCATCCGACGAGTTGCCGGAGCAGGCGGTGAGTGCACCGACGCCCACCAACCCGGTGAGGGCGAGTGCGGCAGTGAGGCGGGCGGGGGAGGACACGCTGTTTCGAGACATGGGCATGGAGATTATCGCCCGATTGCGTCCGATTCACGGAAGCTGAAACAGCGCCTCCGGCGCCCACGCGGGCCAGCGGGCGGGGTAATCAGCGAGACCGAAACGGAACGCAGCAACCTCAACGGGTCCATCGTCGGTGGAGTTGTCGTAGAACGCAGCTCGGTAGCACTGCGGTACGGCCGCAGTGATGTTCGGCCAGATGCGTTCGAGACGACTCACAGTCGGCGTGAGGTGCCGTCCGGCGCGATCTCGACGAGATGACCGCTGCCGTCGACCGACACCGTGATCTGGCCGCTGCTGAGGGTGGTTGTGCCGAAGCGGAGATCGGCGACACGCTCGGCGATGGCTGCGTCGATGAGGGCGTGTGCGGCGGTTCGTTCGTCGGCGGTCAGATTGGCGAATTGCGACCCACCGGCAGCGGCCGCCTCGGCGGGGCTAGACGTTCCCTTGGTCATGTGAAACCTCCGATGCAAACCGACACCAGTGTAGTTCTCGCCTACCGGGAGCCACTGCCGAGGTCGCCGAGGTGCACCACCCGGTCGGCGATGCGCGCCGCCTCGGCCGGGTCGTGGGTGACGAGGATCGCCGGCAGACCCGCCTGCCTCAACAGGTTGCGCAGGTCGTCGGCAAGGCGGTCGTGCAGCGCAGCATCGAGCCCGGTGAGCGGTTCGTCGAGCAGCATCAGGCGTGGCTTCGGGGCGAGCGCACGGGCGAGCGCCACACGCTTGGCTTCGCCGCCCGACAGCGTGGTCACGTCCCGCTCGCCGAAGCCGGGAAGGCCCACGAGCGCCAGCAGTTCGCTCACCCGGGAAGCGACCGACGCGCGATCCGTGCCCGCCATGCGCAGTCCGAAGCCGATGTTCGCCGCCACATCGCGGTGCGGGAACAGTTGCTCGTCCTGGAACACGAACCCGAACCGGCGCCGGTGTGTGGGCTCCTGAGTGATGTCGGTGCCGTCCCAGCGCACAACGCCAGAGGACACGTCCTGCAGCCCGGCCACCACGCGCAACAGCGTGCTCTTGCCGCTGCCGCTCGGCCCGAGCAGCGCCACCACCTCGTTACCGCCAACATGCAGCGACACGTGGTCCAGCACGGTGCGGCCGTCGAACGACACACAGACATCCACGACGTGGAGCACTAGAACGACGCCCCCCGCTCCCCGCGGAGCCTGTCGACCACCACAATGACGACCAGCGTGACCACGGCCAGCACGGTAGCCAGCGCGTACGCCTGTGCGAGGTTGAGCAGGCTGGGCCGCGCGATGAGCCGGCCGATCGCGATGGGTGCTGTCTCGTTGCCGACACGCGTGAGGAAGCTGGATGCGCCGAACTCGCCGACCGAGATCGCGAACGCGAACCCTGCCCCGGCGCCCATCGAGCGGCGCAGCACCGGCAGGTCCACCTCGCGCCATACGTGCCATGGCGACGCGCCGAGCGTTGCGGCCGCCTCCCGCAGGCCCGGTTGGATCGCCCGCATGGTGGGCAGGATCACGCGCACCACGAATGGCACGGCCACGAGCGCCTGGCCGATGGGCAGCATCACCCACGAGCCGCGCAGGTCGTACCAGCCGCGGTTGTAGGTGATGATGAGCCCGAACCCGATGGTGACCGCGGAGGTGCCGAGGGGCAGCATGAGGCCGGCATCGAGCAGGCGCCCGCCCCGTCGGGCGTAGGCGATTGCACACGCGGCGAGCGTGCCGACGACCAGCGCGATGCAGGTGGCCACGAGCGCGATGCGCAGCGATGCGAGCACGGTTGCCCACGGGTCCGCCACCACCGGCTGTGTGCCGCCAGTGCCCAGCGCCCGGCCGACGCCGGTTACGGCGCGCCACGCGTCGAGCGAGTGGCGGCCCGCAGCCGTGCACATTGAGCGCTCCACCATCACGGCGAGCGGTGCGAGCACGACAGCGGTGGTGGCGGGCACGGTGATCCACACGAGCGCGCGCTGTCCCGCCGTGCGCGCTCTGCGGGGCCGCAGCAGCGTGCGCATCGCCGTTGCGGTGGCCGTGCGCGCCTGCGCGGTGGACCACACCACCGTCATCCCCACCACGATCACCAGTTGCACCACCGCAAGGGCCGCCGCGGTGCGAAGGTCCAGCGACTGTGTGGTGCGCCGCCAGATCTCCACCTCGAGCGTTGGGTGCGAGGGGCCGCCAACGAGGCGCACGATGCCGAATGAGGTGAAGCAGAACAGGAAGACCACAGCGGACGACGCCCACAGCGCCGGGCGCAACAGCGGGAGTGTGACGTGCCGCATCACCTGCCACGGCGAGGCGCCGAGCGTCGCTGCGGCATCGCCCAGCCGCGGGTCCATCTGCGCAACCGACGTACCCACGGTGCGCACCACCACGGCGAGGTTCACCCACACGTGAGCGAGCAGCACTGCGGGCACCGTGCGGTGCATCGACGCCGGCAGCAGCGCGAGGAACGCGCTGCCCACCACCACGGTCGGCAGCATGAACGGCACGGTGACCAGCGCAAGCAGCAGGCGTCGCCCGGGCACGCGGTAGCGGGCGAGCACGTACGCCGGCAGCACACCGACCACCACGGCGCCTGCGGAGCACACAGCGGCCTGCCAGAACGTGAACCACAGGACCGAGCGCGTGTACCCGTCACCGAGCACGTCGCCGATCGCGCCGAGCGACAGGCCGCGCGCCGCGATGGCGCCGAGTGGCCACAGGAAGAAGAGCGCGGTGAACAGCACCGGCACAACGGCCAGTGCCCAGCGCGCCCTTGCGGGCGCTACTGCAGCACGGCCTTGGTCCACGCGGCGATCCACTGGTCACGGTTGGCGGCAATGTCGGCCGGGCTCACGGTGAGCGGCGCAGCGATGGGCTTGGCGAAGCGCTCGAACAGGTCGGGTAGCGCCACACCGGTGCGCACCGGGTACACGAAGTTGCTTTCGGGTAGCGCCGCCTGGAACTGCTCGGACACGAGGAAGTCGATGAGTTTCTGTGCCGCCTCGACGTGCTTGCTGCCCCCGAGGATGCCGGCGAACTCCACCTGGCGGAAGCAGGAGGCGCTCACGTTGGCCGTGGTCGGCTCGGTCGGCTTCGGGTCTGCTGCGTAGATCACCGTGGCCGGCGGGCTGGAGGCATACGAGACCACGATCGGGTGCTTGCCACCCCCGCCGCCCTGCGTGAACTCGTTGTAGTAGGCGGCGTCCCATGAATCCACCACGGTCACGCCGTTCGCCCGCAGCGATGCCCACCACGCGGTGAAACCGGTGGGCGAGTACTTAGCAACAGTGGCCAGCAGGAACGCGAGGCCTGGTGACGACGTAGCCGGGTTCTCCAGCACGAGCAGTCCCTTATAGTCGGGTTTGATGAGGTCGTCGAGCGAGGTGGGCGGAGCGATCTTGTTGGTGGCAAACCATGCCTTGTCGTAGTTGAGGCACACGTCTCCGGTGTCCACGGGCGTCACCTCGTGGTTCGGCACGAGGGCGGTGGCTGCCGGGTCCAGCGACGCCAGTTCACCCGATGCGTAGGGCACGAAGAGCCCGTTCGTGTCGAGGGCACGGGACAACAGCGTGTTGTCGAGGCCCCAGAGCACATCGCCCTCGGGGTTTCCCGCGGTGAGGATTGCCTTGTTCACGAGCGTGCCGGTGTCGCCACCCTTTGCGATGCGCACGGTGATGCCGGTCTGCTGCGTGAACGACTTCAGCACCTCGGGCTCGGTGAAGGCGTCGTACACGAGCATCGTGATGGTCTCACCGGCAGCGCCAGTGGCCGCCGCGGTGGTGGCGGCCCCGGCTGTGCTGGACGTGCTGGAAGCGCTGGTGCTCGAGGACCCGCCGCATGCGACGAGCGCGAACGGTACGGCGGCGAGCATCGCGACGAGCAGGCGGTTGGTGCGGGACGTGGGTGTCATGTCCGGGGTTCCTCGGGGGTTGCGGCAGCAGTAGCGCTCCGCAGCGCATGCGGACGGATGACGAGGAGGGCGCCGTGGCGCACCTCGATCGTCAGGCTCGGTTCGGTGAACACGTTGCTCACGCCGCGGCTCGCCGTGGCGTGCAGCACCTCGTTGTGCAGCGCGTACAGCAAGCCGGTAGTGGTAACGCCCTCGGCGGGGCCGTCCACCGGCAGCAGCGACACGGTCTCGCCAACGCTGCCGCCGATCACGCGGGCGGCGGGTCCCCGCAGCACGGTTACGTGCGCTTCTCCCCACCAGGCCTCCACCGGGATGGCGGCGAGGGACGGGTCTGCAAGCGCCATGAGAGCAGAGATCGAGTGGTCGAGCCGGTCGCCAACGCAGCTCACCACCACCATGGCCGACGGCCCGTGCCGCAGCGCGGCGCGCAGCGCCAGTTCGGTGTCGGTGAAGTCCTTGTCGGTGGGGAAGCGCTCGATCGTCACACCGTGCCCCGCAGCATCGAGCAGGCCGTCGAGCGACACCGAGTCCATGTCCCCCACGAGGAGATCCACCTCCACCCCGAGCGCGGTCGCATGGTCGTAACCCGAGTCCGCGGCCACCACCCAGCGGTCCTGCGGCAGATGCGCGAGCACGCCCGGGTGTGGTGGATGACCTCCGATGAAGACCACGGCTGTGGACATCAATTCCTCCGCTGGCATTACCCAGATCAGGTTCTCGGGTCGGTAGCCGGCGGCCACCCTCTCAGCCCGGCGTTCCCCCGAGCTCCCCGTTTGGTTGTGTTTTCTGACCCTACCCCGGAGCTGAGCGATACGGGTCGACGTGGAGACTGAGGCGCCGGTGACGTTAATCGGAAAACAAATCAAATGATTGGAAAAACGATCATACAGACTATGCTCGGGGACATGGACCTCGGCTCGCCGGTGATGGACGTGGCCCCCGCCGTGCGGGGAGCGTTACTTCGTGAGCTGGCGCGTCTCGAACAGCCGGTCACTCGTCGGCAGCTCGCCACGCTCGCGGGTGTGTCGCCGGGGCACGCCAGCTCGGTTATCGAAGGACTCGTCAGCTCGGGTCTGGTGCACGAGACGATCGTCGGCCGCGCCTCGTTGGTGGCGCTGAATCGGAAGCACCTCGCGGCCGGTCCGGTGCTTGCGCTTGCTGGACTTCGCAGCGAACTCATCGACCGCCTGCGTGATCGTCTGGGTTCCCTCCGAGGAATTCGCGCCGCCTGGCTGTTCGGTTCAGTCGCTCGCGGCGATGCTGGGAGCAGCTCCGATGTGGACCTCCTGGTGGTCGTAGACGACCTCGAAGCACCAGACCTGCGGAACGGACTCACGCTCCTTGCCGGCGACGTACTCGACTGGACGGGCAACGCGCTGCAGGTGGTCGAGCACACACCTACTTCATGGCGCAGGCTCCTCCGTTCGGGCAACGGCTTGGTGGACGAGGTGAGGCGCGATGGCATCGCGCTCGCAGGCGACCCGAAGCCGTTGCTGGCGAGGTCACGTTGAGCCGGCCCAAGGGAACGCGAAAGCCCTGTGATGCACAACAAGCCCGGCGGCGTCTGGTTGACGCCCGCGAGTTTCTCGAGGCAGCAGAGTTGTTGGAGGCACCTGACGTTGTCGCGACAAACGCCATTCACGCTGCAATAGCCGCTGCCGATGCGATTGCCTGCTACTCGCTCGGTGAGCGCTCGGGCGACGGAAATCACGCAGCGGCTGTGGATCTCCTGAAGCGGGTTGATGCCGGGCTTGCGTCCACGTTGAAACGGGCGCTCGACCGCAAGACCCAGGCGGCCTACGAGACTGCAGACATCAGCAAGTCGGATGCCGCTGCTTGCGTGAGGTGGGCCCGTCAGATCGTGTCTGCTGCCGAATCACGTCTCCACGGTTGATGCAACCGGGGCAGGGGACGAATTCCCGGGACCGCCGCTAGTTGCGGCGCTGCTGCCAGGGGAACGCCGCACGCTGCACGGTGAGCGTGTAACAGATGAGCGACACGATCACCATCGCCATGCCGATGAACTGAACTGGCCGCACCGTTTCGCCCAGAACCAGCCACGCTGCTCCGGCGGCAAGGCCGGGTTGCGCCGTCTGCATCGTGGAGATCGTGCCGAGCGGCAGGTGCTTCTGTGCCACCAAGATCATCGTGTGCGCAACCACGCCGTTGGCGATGGCGAGCAGAACGATCCACGGCCAACCTCTCGCCGGGATCGCTGTGACGAAGCCGTCACGTGCGATGGAGAACGGCAGCAGCACGAGTGCCGCAGCTACGGACGTGCAGGCCATGAACACGCCGATATCCACACCGGGCCGGAACTTCTTCGTGAGCATGAGGTAGGTCGCCCAGGTGAAGACCGACGCGACCGCCATGAAGATGCCGAAGCCATTCGCCTCGCCCTTGCTCTTGGCGCTGAGCAGCGCAACGATCGCCACGCCGCTGATTGCGGGGATCCCCCACACGAGCGCCTTCCACGGGATGCGCTCCCGGTAAATAAGGGCGCCAGCCGGCACCACCACCAATGGGCCGAGCGCGCCGATGAATTCGGCCTTCGCTACGGGGATGTGGCTGACTGCCGTGAAGAAGCAGGCGATGTTGACGCCGAAGGTGATACCCGGCAGCAGTGCCCGCTTGATGCTCTGCCACCCGATGCGACGCTTGCGCACGAGGATGATCGTCATCCAGACCGTGCCGGCGATCATCGAGCGCATACACGCAAGGGTGAGCCCTGGGGTGTGTGCCTTCTTCGCAATCGTCGACCCGGCGCAGAAGATGAGGATGGAGACGACGAGTACCGGGAGACCGGCGTCGAGCTTCTTGAAACGGGTCCTTGCCGCAATGGTGATGTTGGACATGTACGTCAGTCGTTTCCGGACCGGTCGATGTCCGGCTCAAGGTAGATGGTGACAGCGGTTGGTTCGGCGGCGCGCACCACAACCTCGACGGCATCGATGGCCTCGGCGAGTTGCGACATGGTGAGCGAGTGGTCGAACTCCACTTTCAGCCCAACGATCAGCTCATCGGGTCCGATGTGCTGGGTCTTCAGGTGGATGACCTTGCGAACGAGGGGGTGAGCGGCTGCGGCGCTGCGAATGCGCTCCTCGGACTCGTCGGTTGCGGTCTCGCCCATGAGCGAGGACTTCATCTCCGTAGCGAGGATGAGCGCGATCACGGTGAGCAGCACTCCGATGAGCACCGAGGCGATGGAGTCCCACCGCGGATTATGCGTGAAGTGCGAGAGCAGCACACCGGCGAGAGCGAGCACGAGTCCGATCTCGGCGCCGATGTCCTCGAGTACCACCACAGGGAGTTCTGGTGAGCGGGTGTGACGGATGAAGCCCCAGAGCGACATACCTGCGGGCTTGACGTGTCGAACCTCTTTCATTGCGGTCATCAGCGAGTAACTCTCGAGGGCGACGGCAATGCCAAGGATTGCGATGGCCACGCCGAGTCTGTGCGTCTCGTGGGGGTGGGCAAGTTTCTGTATGCCCTCGTAGAGCGCGAACAGGCCACCCATGCTGAATAGCACGAGCGCCACGATGAATGACCAGAAGTAGCGCTCGCGTCCGTAGCCGAACGGGTTGTTGCGGTCTGCTTTGCGGCGGGCGCGGCGCGAACCGAACAGCAGCAGGGCCTGGTTGCCGGTGTCGGCGAGGGAGTGAGCAGCTTCGGCGAGCATGCCGCTCGAACGGGTGAACGCAAAGCCGATGACTTTTGCGATGGCGATCCCCAGATTGGCCAAGAAGGCCGCAAAGATCGCTTTCTTAGACCCCTCATGCACGAATGACTAGGTTGTCATATACAACCAACGCGGGGGTGATTGATGGGCCAGCTATCTGGGCGTGTGGCGCTTGTCACAGGAGGAGGGCGCGGCATTGGGCGTGCCATCTCCGAACTACTGGCGCGCGAAGGCGCCTCCGTGGCGGTCAACTACCGCAAGGACGCCGATGCGGCCCGCGCGACGGTCGCCGCAATCGAGGGGGCGGGCGGTGTCGCCAAGGCGTACGCCGCATCGGTTGACGATGCCGACGAGGACGCGGCCATGGTGAGCGAGGTGCTCGCGGACTTCGGCCACATCGACATCCTCGTCTGCAACGCAGGGATCGCCTCGCGGGGCCAGGCCGTGGCGGACTCGAGGCCGGACGAGGCCGCGCGCCTGCTCGCAACGCATGCAGTCGGCCCGCATCACCTCAGCAGGTTGGTCATTCCGTCGATGCGCACCCGTCCGCGCGGCGACATCGTGATGATCTCCTCGGTCGCCACGAGCAATATGGGCCCCAACGGCGCCCCGTACAACATGGGCAAGGCGGCGATGGAAGCGCTCGCGTTCACGCTCGCCAAGGAGGAGCGCCCGCATGGGATCCACGTGAACATCGTCTGCCCCGGTCTCGTCGAGACCGATATGGGGGTGCGGCTCACGCGGGCCCGGTCGGGGAACCTGGACCTCACCGACCTTCGGTCTCTCGATGCAACGATGCCGTTCGGCCACGTTTGTCAGCCCGAGGACATCGCAAACGTGGTGCTCTTCCTCTGCAGCGGCCTCGCCGGGTACGTGACGGGTCAGCGCATCGTGGTGGACGGTGGCGGGCCCCTCGACTGATCCGCTGACGGATTTCTTCGTCCGTCCCCGGGTAAACTCGGCCGGAAACGGCAGAGGCGGACAACCCGGTCGGTAGTCTGAGCCCCGTGACCACACCCGGTTCCATCTCCCCGCTCGCCGCCGGCATCCAGTCCCCTCTGGCCCCGTCTGTGCCTGCCTCCCTGCCGATTATCGAGATCACCGAGGTCGCCCACGACAAGTTGATGTCGTTGCGCTCCGACGAGGACGACGCCGAGCGTCTCGGTCTGCGCCTCGAGATCGCGGGCGAGGGCGGCGACACGTTCCAGTACGACCTGTCGTTCGACGAGTTCACCAAGGCGGCGTTCACCGACGAGGTGCGCACCCACAACGGCCTGAAGGTCATCGTGCCGGGTCGGGACGTGGACAAACTGCAGGGCGCCGTTCTTGACTACGCAGAGTCCACCGGGCTGATCATCCGGAACCCGAACAAGCCCGCGGCCGTGCGGATCGAGGGGCTCACCCACGGCGACGCCCTGTCGGCAGAGATCGAGGCCCTCGTGGCCACCGAGATCAACCCGGCCCTGTCCGCCCACGGCGGGTTCGTGGAGTTCGTCGGCCACGACGGCGACGGTGCGGCATACATGCGCATGGGTGGCGGCTGCCACGGGTGCTCGATGAGCCGCACCACCATGATGGAAGGCGTCCAGCGCAGCCTCGTGGAGCAGTTGGCCAGCATCACCAAGGTGGTCGACGTGACGGACCACGCCACCGGCGAGAACCCGTACTATTCCTGACCGGGGGCTCGGCTCTTCCTGACGGGGGTCAGGGAACTACGGTCGGGCTCGTACAGAGCTCGTCGTGGAAGAGGTTTGAGATGTCCGGAATCGTGAGTTATGGCGCCTACATCCCGTACTGGCGCCTGCAGCGCAGCGCCATCACCTCGGCGCTCGGCAGCGGCGGCGGTAGGGGCACGCGGTCGGTAGCCAGTTACGACGAGGACACCACGTCGCTCGCCGTGGAGGCTGGGCGTGTAGCCCTCGCCAACGCACCGCAGGGGTACTCGCCCGAGAACGTTTGGTTCGCCACCGCAACGCCCGCATACCTCGACAAGACCAACGCCACCGCCATCCACGCGGCGCTTGCGCTGCCTGACGGCGTCGGCGCCTACGACGTGAACGGCTCGGTGCGCTCGCAGGTGGCAGCGCTCATGGGTGCGAGCGCCCGTGGCTCGCAGATGGCGTTCGTGTCCGACGTGCGTGTCGGTCTGCCCGGCGGTGGCGACGAGGCGAACGGCGGCGATGCCGCTGCAGCGATCTGCTTCGGCGAGGGCAACGTGATCTGCGAAGACTTCGGCGGCGCCGGTGTAACCGCCGAGTTCCTCGACCGCTGGCGCGAGCCGGGCGACGACTCGTCGCAGCTGTGGGAGGAACGCTTCGGTGAGTTCGCCTACGTGCCGCTCGCCCAGGAGGCATTCAAGCGTGCGTGCGCCGGGGCGGGGATGACCCCGGACCAGTTCGACCACGTGATCGTGAGCGGTCTCCACGGTCGTGCGGCCAAGGCGGTTGCCAAGGCGATCGGCGTGCGGCCCGAGGCAGTCGCCGACGATCTCTCCACCGTGATCGGGAACGCCGGCACCGCCCAGGCGATGGTGAACCTGTGCGACGTGCTCGACCGTGCTCAGCCCGGCCAGACCATCGCGGTGGTGCTGCTCGCCGACGGGTGCAACGTGTGGCTGCTGCGCACCACCGACGAACTGCTCGCCTTCCGTGCGCGCCAGACGAACACGGTTGCCCAGCAGATCGCCAACACCCGCGACGACCTCACCTATGCCTCGTTCCTCACGTGGCGCGGCTTCCTCCACCGTGAGCCGCCGCGCCGCCCCGAGCCGGACCGCCCCGCCGGCCCGCCCAGCCTGCGCCGCAACAAATGGAAGTTCGGCTTCTTCGGCAGCAAGGACGAAACCGGTTTCGTGCACCTGCCGCCCTCACGGGTCAGTTTCGGCACGGGCGAGATCGACCATATGGAGCCGATCCGCATGGCGGATGTGCGGGCCACCATCGCCACCTACACCGTGGACCGCTTGGCCTTCAGCCTCAGCCCGCCGGTCGTTGCCGCTGTCATCGACTTCGACGGGGGCGGTCGCTTCCAGTGCGAACTGACCGACGTGGACCCGGACAAGGTGAAGATCGGCGACCGGGTGGAGATGTCCTTCCGGCGCTTGTTCACCCAAGACGGCGTACACAACTACTTCTGGAAAGCCCGACCCATCCGCGGTGGGGCATGATGAGCAACACGAGCACCAAGAACACCCGCACGAACACCTCGACCCAGGGCGTCGCCCCGGCCACCGAAACCAGCAAGGAGATCTGACATGGCATCACACGGAATCCGAGACAAAGTGGCCATCATCGGGATGGGCTGCACCAACTTCGGCGAGCACTGGGACAAGTCCACCGACGACCTGCTCGTTGAGTCCTCGTCCGCCGCGCTGCAGAACGCAGGCGTAAAGCTCGACGACATCGACGCGTTCTGGCTCGGCACGATGGGCTCGGGCCTGTCGGGCCTCACGCTCTCGCGTCCGCTGAAGATCCAGCACAAGCCGGTGACCCACGTGGAGAACTACTGCGCCACGGGCAGCGAGGCATTCCGCAACGCCTGCTACGCCGTCGCCTCCGGCGCGTACGACGTCGTGATGGCGATCGGCGTGGAGAAGCTGAAGGACTCCGGCTACTCCGGGCTCGTGGTGGCTTCCCCCGCAGACGATGGCTCCGCGCTCACGGTCACCGCACCGGCGAGTTTCTCGTTTCTCGCCCCGGCGTACGCCAACAAGTACGGCGTGGACCCGGCGGAGCTGAAAGATGTGCTCACGCGTATCGCCTGGAAGAACCACCGCAACGGTGCGCTCAACTCGCGTGCACAGTTCAAGAAGGAGGTCTCCAAGGAGACCATCGCCTGCAGCCCAATCATCGCCGGACAGCTCGGCATCTTCGACTGCTCTGGCGTGTCCGACGGCTCGGCCGCCGCGATCATCGTGCGTGTCGAGGATGCCCACAAGTACACGTCCAAGCCGCTGTACGTGAAGGCGCTCTCGTTCGTTGCCGGCCCGGCAGACGGCCCCATTGACCCGTCGTACGACTACACCTCCTTCGACGAGGTGGTGCACAGCGCCGTGGACGCGTACAAGCAGGCCGGCATCACCAACCCGCGTGCGGAGCTTGCAATGGCCGAGGTGCACGACTGCTTCACGCCCACCGAGCTCGTGCTCATGGAGGACCTCGGGTTCTCCGAGCGTGGCTACGGCTGGAAGGACGTGCTTGACGGCACGTTCGACCTCGATGGTGAGCTGCCGGTGAACCCCGACGGCGGCCTGAAGTCATTCGGTCACCCGATCGGCGCCAGCGGTCTGCGGATGCTCTTCGAGTGCTGGACGCAGTTGCGCGGCGAGGCCGGCCCCCGGCAGATCGCATCGATCGGGCAGGGCAAGACCAAGGCCCTCACGCACAACCTCGGTGGTGCACCGGGTGCCTGCGTGTCGTTCGTCAGCGTCGTCGGCTCCGAACTCGACTGAGCCGGACTTGAGCGAAGACTTCGACCTCGCCGGGGCGTATGCCTCGGCGAGATCACGCATTTCCGGACTGGTCTCCACCGCGGGTATGGACGAGGTTGCGAACTGCATCGTCCCCGCGACGCCGGCGTGGACCGTGCCCCTGCTGATCGCGCACCTGCGCGGCGTGCTGGCCGATGTTGCCGCCGGGAACCTCGAGGGTTCGCCCGGCGAGGCGTGGACGGCCGCGCAGATCAAGCGCTGGGGCGACGTGCCGCTCCCGGAACTGTTCGAGCAGTGGGCTGCGGAGTCGCGCGAGGTGGAGGTACTGCTGCGCGCGGGCACGGCCGGACCGTTCAGCGTTCCACTCGTGATGGACGCTCATGCGCACGAACAGGACCTGCGTGGAGCACTCGGTATGTCGGGGGAGCGAACTGGTTCGTTCTACGCGTGGGCGATCGACATCCTTGCCGGGCGCATCCCCGACCGCGTCGCCAAGGCGGGGCTCGCGCCGATGGCTCTGGTGACACCAATCGGCCGGTTCGGTGCGGACGACGCGCCGGTCACGCTCACCGTGGACGAATGGGAATACACCCGTGTGGCGTTCGGTCGGCGCAGCGTGGCGCAGGTGACGGCGCTGCAGTGGGCGGTGAACGGTGTGCCGGTGGTGGACTCAGCCGTGGTGGCGCTGTACGCACCGCTGCTTTCGCGTTTCGGTCTCGCCACGGTCGACCTCACCGAGTAACAAGCGTCAGCGGTTGAGGTGCTCGATCACGGTGTGGTGGAGCCGGCCGTTGCTCGACACCGCACTGTTGCTCAGGTAGGTGTTCACCCCTAGGCGATCGGTGAGTACGCCGCCGGCCTGCTCCACGATCACCTTGACCGCCGCAATGTCGTACGGCTGTAGCCCGATTGCGTCGACGGCCACGTCGAGCGCACCTTCGGCAACGAGCATGTGCTGCCAGAAATCGCCGAACCCACGCGGACGGTACGAGGCCTGCTGGAGCGACACGAGGTTTGGGGTAAGGCCGACTTCGTCCCAGCCCTTGTTGAACGTCACGCTCACCTGAGCATCGGCGAGGGTGTCGGTGGCCGAGACCTGTAGGCGGTGGCTTCCCACGAAGGCGCCGATGCCCACGGCTCCGTGCCATCGGCGGCCAAGCGCAGGTGCCGACACCACGCCGACTACGGGGCCGAAGTCTCGGTGCACCAGCGAGATGAGCGAGGCCCACACCGGGATGCCGCGCACGAAGTTCGACGTGCCATCAATGGGGTCAACCACCCAACGCCACTCGTTCTCTGCATCGCCACGAAGCCCATGCTCCTCGCCGAACACGGCGTGGTGCGGGCGGGCGACGGCGAGGCATCCGGAGATAGCGGACTCTGCGTTGCGGTCGGCCTCGGTGACCTCGGTGCGATTCGACTTCCAGTCGACAGAGAACGCACGTGATTCGTAGATCGGCAGCGTGAGGACGTCGGCCACGTCTGCGAGTTCGAGGGCCAGTTCCAGCTCCGGCTGCAGGTCGGGGAGCGGTTCGACGGGCACGGGACTCAGCGTACGAGGAGCCGGCGCGCGGTGGAGGCGATGCCCTCGGCGTCGAGCCCGACCTGTCGGAGGATGACATCGGGCTTGGCCTGCGGGACGAACTCCGTCGGCACGCCGAGTACCTCAACGTACGGCCTCGCCGCGTCCGGGGTGCCGCGGGCGGACAGCAAGTCGGCGATGGACATGCCGACACCACCCTCGCGGATGCCGTCCTCTGCGGTGATCACGACACGGTGCAGGAACGCGTCGTCCAGCATGTCCTCGTCGAGCGGTGCGCAACTGCGCACGTCCCACACGGTTGCGCGGACCCCCTCGGCGGCGAGTGCGTCAGCGGCACGCTCCGCGGCGGCGAGCACCTTGCCGACCGCGAGGATGCACAACTCGGGGCCACCCTCTCGCGAGCGCCGAGCGTGGAGACCCATGCCGACTTCGTGCTCGGACACCTGACGGGCAGCACCCTTCGGGTAGCGGATCATCACCGGGCCATCGTCGGCCAGTTCGATGGCGTCGTGGAGCATTTGCTGCAGGTCCTGCGCGGACGATGGTGCGAGTACTCGCATCCCGGGCACCTTGCAGAGCAGCGCCATGTCGTAGATGCCGTGGTGGCTCGGGCCGTCGTCGCCCGTGATGCCGGCGCGGTCCAGGCAGAACACCACCGGCAGGCGGTGCAGCGCCACGTCGTACACCACTTGGTCCCAAGCGCGAGAGAGGAACGTGGAGTACACGGCGACGAACGGCCGCAGGCCACCCATCGCCATCCCTGCTGCCGCCGTAACAGCGTGCTGTTCGGCGATGCCGACGTCAAAGAAGCGATCCGGGAAGCGAGCCTCGAAGGGCAAAAGGCCGGTGGGGCCCGGCATGGCAGCCGTGATGGTGACAATGCGCGGGTCCGCGTCTGCCTCCTTCACGATCGACTCGGCGAACGCCTGCGTGTAGCCCGTGGGCACGGCCTTGGGCGGCCCCACGTACGGGTCGAACACCGGCGCGTCGTGCAGGTGCTTCTCGTCGTCGTGCTCCGCCGGCGAGTAGCCACGGCCCTTCTGGGTGAGCACGTGCACCACGATCGGGCCTTCGGCGGAGAGCGCCTCTGCGTTGCGGAGCGCGGACTCCAGTTCTGCCATGTTGTGACCGTCGATCGGCCCGATGTAGCGCACGCCGAGTGCCTCGAAGAACGACGGCGGCTGGAGGAACTCCCGCACGGCAGCCTTGAACGCCTCAACGCCGCGCTCGGCCTGTCCACCGACCACCGGGATGTCGCGGACGAGTTGCTCGAACCGGCGCTGACGTCGCACGTACACCGGGTTCATGCGGATGGCCGTGTACGCCTGGGCGAGTCGTTCGGTGAGCCGGTCGGGCAGGGTGGCCTGTTCCGGTCGGTCGAGGTCCGCAGGCCGCGCCTCGGTGAGGTTGGAGATGGTGGGCGCGTACGAGCGGCCGTTGTCGTTCAGCACGATGATGACGCGCCGCTTGGAGTGGCCGAGGTTGTTGAGCGCCTCGTACGCCATGCCGCCGGTCATCGAGCCATCGCCGATCACCGCAACGATGTGCCGGCGCGGGTCCTGCCCGGCGTCACGCGCCACGGCGAGACCGTACGCGTAGCTGAGCACCGTGGAGGCGTGACTGTTTTCGATCCAGTCGTGCTCGCTCTCGTTCCGGTTCGGGTAGCCCGAGAGGCCGCCTCCCTGACGGAGACGGGCGAAGTCGTCCTGGCGCCCGGTGACGATCTTGTGCACGTACGCCTGATGGCCGGTATCCCAGAGGATGGCGTCCTTGGGCGACTCGAACACACGGTGCAGAGCGAGCGTGAGCTCCACGGCGCCGAGGTTGGATCCGAGGTGGCCGCCGGTCTCACTGACGGCCTGCACCACGAAGTCACGAATCTCCCCGGCCAGATCGGCGAGTTCCGGGTAGGAGAGCGTCTTCAGGTCTTCGGGCGAACGGATTGACGACAGCTGCACAGCGAGGGTCACGCTATCGCTCGGGAGCGAATGACCGTTCGCGAACTAGGGTCGACCTCCATGACCAATCTTTTCGACCTCACCGGCAAGGTTGCCCTGATCACAGGTGGTAACGGGGGTGTTGGCCTCGGTTTCGCCCAGGCCCTTGCCGATCACGGGGCTGACATTGCGATCTGGGGTACCAACGAAACGAAGAACGCCGTAGCGAAGGCCCAGTTGGAGCAGACGGGCCGGCGGGTGTTCACGCTGCGCTGCGACGTGGGCGATCACGAGGCGGTGGGCGAGGCCATGACCGAGACCGTGGGGGCACTCGGCCGTCTGGACGCCTGTTTCGTGAACGCGGGCGTGCCAGGTGCTGGCGTGCCGTTCGTGGATTTCACCATGGAGGAGTGGCACCGGGTGATGCGGGTGAACCTCGACGGGGCGTTCTCCACCGCGCAGGCGGCCTGCCGGGTGATGAAGGCACAGTTCGAGCGCGAGGGGGTCGGCGGCTCCATCGTGTTCTCCTCCTCCGGGTCGGCGTTCCAGGGCCAGCAGAAGGGCCAGCACTACGGCGCGTCCAAGGCAGGACTGAACGCGATGATGAGGGCGATCGCTGTGGAGCATGCGCGACACGCCATCCGGGCCACCTCGCTGGTAATCGGCTGGACCGAGAGCGAGATGACGGCTCCGTCGTTCGCGCTCAAGAAGTTTGCCGACAACGTCATCCCGCGGATCCCGATGCGTCGATGGGGTCAGCCGTCGGACCTGGGTGGCATTGCGGTCTACCTCACCAGCGATGCCAGTTCGTGGCACACGGGCGACATCATCACCCTTGATGGTGGCTACAGCATCTTCTAGGCGATCGCTGCCCGGCGGGCGAGGCGGGCGTCGTTCCAGACGTCGAAGTAGTGCCCGATGGCAAAGCCGATCCCGAGCGTTGCGAGGCCGCCCAAGCCGTCGATCCAGTAGTGGTTCCCGGTGACCACGATGCAGAACAGCGTGAGGAACGGGTAGGTCACCAGCAGTGCGCGTGCCCAGCGGCGACGGGTGAGGCGCCAACCGACAAGCGCGCACCACGTGGCCCACCCGCAGTGCAGGCTGGGCATGGCTGCGTACTGGTTCGACAGCTTGCTCATGGTGCCCGAGCTGAACGACCACAACCCGCCAACCTCAACGAGGGTGTCGTGGAAGCCGAACGGATCGATGTTGCGCTCGGCCTCGATCGCCGCACCGCCGTACCGGGAGGTGTTGTCGAGCAGCCGGGGCGGCATCACCGGGAACAGCGAGAAGCCGACGAGTGCGAGCGCCGTGGTGGCGAGGATGGCGTTGCGCCACTTGGTGAACATAGGGCGGGCCCGCAGGTACATCCACACGAAGAGGCCGATCGTGACAATGAAGTGGAAGGTGCCGTAGAACACGTTCCAGAGCCAGATGAACCATCGCGAGGACAGGAAGAAGTGCTGGATCGCGTGCTCGTGGTAGAGCCCGAGCGCCTGCTCGATGCGGATGAGGTGGCGGGCGTTGTCGAAGGCCTGGGTGGGCTTGCTGTCACCGAGCCGGGCGCTGCCGAAGCGGTTCCTCGAGAACGTGTAGATCATGTAGAAGGCGCCGATCAGCAGCACTTCTTTCCACCAGAACAGGCGCGGTGCGGCCTTGGTGGGGGAGAGTTGCTCGACCTCGGCTACCACGAGTGACCACAGTACGCGCTCGAGGGGCCCGCGGGCGGAGCATGGAGGTTCCGGGTGCGGTCGCAGCGCCCGCACTACGGTCTGGGAATGGCTGGCGACGACAATGCAGGTTCCCCCCTGCCGCCCCCCTCGCCCGATGAACGGACCTTCTCGCCCGGCGCTGCTGGGGAACCAGGTGCAGCCGAAACCGACGCCGCCGACGGTATGCCCCCGGCTGGGCTACCGCCGCGGCCGAGGGTGCTTGCGGCCGTGACCCTGATGCTTGTCGGGTCCGCCCTCAGCCTGCTCGGCGCCTTCCTTCCGTGGTGGGATGACGGCGTGGGTTTCTCGCGCACCGGCACCGATGTCCTGTTCGGCCGGTCGGGGAACGGGTACCGGCAGATCAACGGGCCCGGACAGGTCATGATCGGGCTTGCGGCCCTGACCGCGGCGGTCGGCATTCTCATGCTCGTGATTGGGCGGGTGCTGTCCGGCGCGATCGTTGCGGTGATCGCTGCCGGCGTCGCGTTCTTCTACAGCCTTGCATGCCTGGGCATCGTCCAAGACACCCGGGCGGTGGTTGGTGGCGGCTCGATCGCCGTCGGTGTGCCGATCGCGATCGTGGGTGCGGCGGCGACGCTCGCCGGTGCGATCCTGGCAACGGCGAGACGTCGTTTCGTTGCCGATTAGTCTGTTCCCATGAGGGACAAGGGATTCCACCACGTTGCCTACGCCTGCCGGGACGCCGAGGCCACCCGGCACTTCTACGAGGACCTCATGGGCTTCCCGCTCATACACACCGAGGGCGCCGCCTTCGATGACTCTGGGCGCGGCTCGGGGTTCATGCGGCACCTGTTCTTCGACTGCGGTGGTGGGGAGTCGATCGCGTTCTTCGACGTGCACAACGTTGGCGAGAGCGAGGACTGGAAGAGCGAGATCTCCACGGGCAACGGACTTCCCGTGTGGGTGAACCACTGCGCGTTCTGGGCGAATGCCGACCAGCAGGAAACCACCAAGGCGCGCATGTCAGCTGGTGGCGTGAAGCCGCTCATGGAGATCGACCACGGGTGGTGTCACTCGGTGTACTTCCTCGACCCCAATGGGATCATGGTGGAGTTGTGTCGGGACACCCCCGGCCTCCCCGTGGACCGTGAGGCGGCACGCCGTGCACTGATCGAGGTGCCGTCACGGACGCCCAAGGCCACTCACTGACTCGGCTCAGCGCGATCGCTCGAGGAACCGTTCGGTCTCCACGATCACACGCGTCACGCGACCGGTAGCGACCAGCCCGCGGGGGTCGTTCACGTTCACGTGGAACGTGAGGCGTCTGCCCTCCACCTTCTCGAGTACGGACTCCACGAGAACCTCGATACCGACGGCTGTTGGCTGGAGGTGATCCAGTTGCACCCGCATGCCGACCGAGGTGTGACCGGCGGGCAGGAGACCCTCGAGAGCGAGCACCGAGGCCTCCTCGCACAGCGCCACCACTTTGGGCGACCCGAGCACGGCCACGGTCCCCGAGCGGAGCGAAGCGGCGGTGTCTGCGTCGGTGACCACGTGGCGAACCACGCCCCGAGCACCCGGTTCCGCTGCCATGCCAACACGCTACGTCAGCAGCGCGCTCTGCCGTGCTTCCCCCGCCCGTAACCTTGGGCCATGGCTGATCCCTTCATCGATCCAGACGTGGTGTCCAGAGTGCTCGCCGGTGCCGTGGGTACCGGGGCCGAGTTTGCCGAGGTGTACGCCGAGGACCGGCGCGTAACCGGGCTCAGCCTCGACGACGGCAAGGTGGAGCAGGTGTCGAGCGGCCGGGACCGTGGCGCAGGCATCCGGGTGGTGAACGGCGAGACGACAGGCTTTGCGTACACAGCAGACCTCAGCGAGGCCGGCCTGCTGGCTGCGGCGAGGGCGGCGGCGAGCGCTGCGGCAGGTGGACAGGGCGGTGTACGCAACGTGGGGCTCGTGCAGTCCCCGGCACACATCGTGAGCCCCATTTCGGTGTATCCGGACACCATCGCGAAGGCGACCAAGGTGGAGATGCTGCTGCGGGCAAACGACGCGGCACGCTCGGGTAATCCGGCGATCGTGCAGGTGTCGGCCGGCATCGGCGACAGCCGTCGGCGGATCATGGTGGCCAACACCGACGGCTTGCTGGCCGGCGACGAGCAGGTGCGTGTGAACTTCCGCGTGTCGGCGGTGGCGAGTGGCGACACCGGCATGCAGACCGGTGTGCGCTCGATCGGCGGCACGATCGGCTTCGAGCTGTTCGATCAGCACGACGTGAGCGACCTCGCACGTGGTGCTGCGGAACAGGCGCTCACGAAGCTGCGTGCACGGCCGGCGCCCAGCGGCAGCATGCCGGTGGTCATCAAGTGCGGCACCGGTGGCGTGCTGTTCCACGAAGCGTGCGGCCACGGCCTCGAGGCGGACCTCGTCTCCAAGGGTGCGTCGGTGTACGCCGGAAGGCGCGGTGAGCTTGTCGCTTCGCCACTCATCACGCTCGTGGACGACGGCACGATGAGCGGCGAGTGGGGGGCGATCGGCATCGACGACGAGGGGCACCCCAGCCAGCGCAATGTGCTGATCGAGAACGGGGTGCTCACCGAATACATGTGGGACTTCCTTCGTGCGCGCAAGGAGGGCCGCCCGCAGTCCGGCAACGGGCGTCGCCAGAGCTACATGCACCTCCCGATGGTGCGCATGACCAACACGTTCGTGCTCAACGGCACCGAGGAGCCGGACGAGATCATCCGCGCCACGGATCAGGGCGTGTACGTCGCTCAGTTGGGTGGCGGCTCGGTGGACACCGCGTCGGGAGACTTCGTGTTCGGCATGGTGGAGGCGTACCTCATCGAGAATGGCCAGATCACCGAGCCGCTCCGTGAGGGCAACCTCATCGGCAACGGTCCGCAGGTGCTGCAGGACATCGATCTGCTCGGCAACGACTTCGCAATGGGTTCCCCGGGTACGTGTGGCAAGGACGGCCAGGGGGTCCCTGTGGGTGACGGACAGCCGACACTGCGGGTGCGGGCGCTCACGGTCGGTGGCACCGCCGCATGAGCGAACTGTTGGAGATAGCGGACCGCATTGCGGCCCAGGCCCGTCCGGGCGAGCAGGTGGAGGCGTACGTGTCCCGTGGCACCGAGACGTCGGTGCGCGTGTACCGGGGCGAGGTGGAGCAGTTCACGTCCGCCCAGTCCGAGGGCGTCGGTGTGCGGATCATCCGTGACGGCCGCACCGGTTTCGCGTACGCGGGAACGCTGGACTCGGGCGTGCTGAACGAGGTGCTTGCCGACGCGCGGGACAACGTCACGTTCGGGACACCCGACGAGTACGCGGCGCTCGCGTCTCCGGATGGCGTCGCTGTGCGTCCGCAGTCGCTGTGGGACGAGCGACTCGAACAGTGCAGCACCGAGGACAAGGTGCGCCTCGCCCTCGATCTGGAGCGGATGACGCTCGCGGGCGACCCGAGGATCCGGGTGGACAGCGCGGACTATGCAGACGGTGCCGGTGAGGCGGCCGTGGTCACGTCCACCGGTATCCGTTCGTCCGGCAGGGAGAACGGGTGCTACGTGTCGGTCAGCACGCTGGCCGACGAGAACGGCGAGACGATGACGGGGTTCGGGTTCGCTGTGGGCCGGGATCCGTTCGCGCTCGACTCTGCCAAGGCTGCGAAGGAAGCGGTGGAGCGAGCCACACGGTTGCTGGGGGCCGGGAAGCCTGCGAGCAGGCGGACAACGGTGGTGCTGGACCCATACGTCACCGCCCAGTTCCTCGGCGTCATCTCGTCGACGGTGAACGGCGAGGCAGTGGCGAAGGGGCGCTCGCTGTTCAAGGATCGTCTCGGGGACCTGGTGGCGTCGCCGCTCATCACCCTTGTCGACGACCCCACGGACTCACGTGCGTACACCGCCACCGAGGTAGATGGCGAGGGCCTCGCCGCCCGCCGCAACCTGATCGTCGAGGGTGGCAGGCTGAATCAGTTCGTGCACTCGTCGTACTCAGCGCGGCGCGTAGGCACGGTGTCCACCGGCAACGCGGTGCGCGGCGGTTTCCGCGGCTCCCCGGGCTGTGGATGCATGGCGATGCAACTGGTCCCCGGTAACCGCTCGCCGGAGGAGCTCATCGCGAGTGTGGACGACGGGGTGCTCATCCAGATGGTGCAGGGGCTGCACTCCGGGGTGAACCCGGTGAGTGGGGACTTCTCCACCGGCGCATCGGGGCTCACCATCCGCAACGGTTCGCTGGCCGAGCCCGTCCGGGAGTTCACAATCGCGTCCACGCTGCAGCGCATGCTCATGGACGTTGCGGCACTCGGCAACGACCTCGAGTGGCTGCCGATGCGCGCAACCGGGCTATCGATGGTGATCCACGACGTCACGGTGAGCGGTACCTGAGCATGGCCGTGCCGAGCCCGGCGGCCGTTGCACTCCACCCGCATCTCGCGAGCCCGCTCCCAGCGGGATGGGTGCGTGTGGACATGCACAGCCACACGATGTGGAGCGGAGACTCCACCACGACGCCCGACGAGATCATCGAGGCGGTCGCGGCGAGCGGGATCGACGTGCTGTGCATCACGGACCACAACGCGATCAAGGGTGCTGTGCAGCTCACCGAGTCGCTGCCGTGTCGTGTGGTGGTGGGGGAGGAACTGAAGACGCACGCCGGCGAGATCATTGGGCTGTTCCTCAGCGAGCACCTGCCGTTTGGCCTGGCGCCGCGGGAGGCGGCGGCGGCGATTCGTGCGCAGGGCGGGGTTGTGTACATCCCGCACCCGTTCGACCCGATGCGCAAGAACCTCTCCGAGGCAGCGCTCGACGACCTCGTCGGGGCGGGCCTCGTCGATGCGATCGAGGTGATCAACGCGAAGACGTCGCTGCGGAGCCTGAATGCGCAGGCGGCGCGCTATGCGATCGAGCACTCATTGCTCGCTGGCGCAGGTAGCGATGCACATGTGCCCGATGCCATTGGGGCGGCGTACGTGGAGATGCCGGATTTCGACGGCCCCGCTGGGTTCCTCGAGTCCTTACGTCAGGCGCGGCCTGTGGGGCACCACTGGGACGCGGCCCGTCCGTGGCGGCCTCGCATCATCCCCTCCACCTAGCTGGGAGAGACTGCCACTAGATGACATTGGCGGTGAGCAGTACGAACACGAGCAGGCCCGCAACGATCCGGTACGCCCCGAAGATGCGCAGGTCTCTGCGGTTGAGGTACTCGACGAACAGGTTGACTGCAGCCGCAGCAGCGACAAAGGCCGCGATGATGCCGACGAGCGGTGCACCGATACCGAATCGGTCGACGATGGTGGAGCCGTTCTTCACGATCTCGTAGGCGGTTGCCGCCGACAGTGTGGCGAGGCCGAGCAGGAAGCTGAACTCCACGGCAGCGCCAATAGTGAGTCCGGCAGCCACGCCGCCGACGATCGTGACAAGGCTCCGGCTCACACCCGGCCACAGCGAGAACGCCTGCACCGCACCGATGATCGCGGCCTGACGGAGTGTGATCTCCTCGAGCGGACTCCCGGTGCGTCCCTTTCGGCGCAGCCACTGCGACCCGCCGAGCAGCGCAACGCCACCGACGATCCACGCGATCGCCACCGGCGCAGGGCTGAGGAGGTGATCGCTGATCGGCCCCTCGAGGGCCTTGGCGAGGAGGCCTACGGGCACGAATGCGATCACGATGCTGATGAGCAACCTGCGACCCGTGTCGCTGCGGCCGGCGACACCCGAGAGGATCTGGCCGACACGCCTGCGGTAGAGCAGGAGTACCGCAAGGATTGCGCCCACCTGGATCACGACGGTGTACGAGTCGAGCGCGTCCTTCGCGTCGCCATCGGGTGGATTGAGGTCGAGGAACCGCTCGGTGACGATGAGGTGACCGGTGGAGCTGATCGGCAGGTATTCGGTGATCCCCTCCACCACACCGAGTGCAAGGCCGTCTGCCCAGCCGAGCGAGTCCACCCGGGTGGTGTCCGAGGCCCGGACGAGCGGCCCGACGGATGCCTGAACGGCGTCTGCGCGCGTATGGCGGGCGAACGCGCCCACAGCCAGGAGCAGCACGAGCGCCACGAACGAGAGCAGCACGAAGCGGGGGTGAAGCCGGCGGGAGGTCGGAGAGGCCGGCAGTGTCATGGTGAAGCGAATGTAGCGGACGGGTTTCCCCTCGCCGGCGCGCTTCGCAGCCGCCGACCGCGCAATCAGCCCGCCGCAGGAGTACTGGCGGGAGTCGTTGCCGGCGCGGCGGCGGGAGCGGGACTCGCCGACTCGCTGCCCGAGGACCCCGACGATGGCGAGGAGCCGGTTGAATCAGATCCGGACGCGGTCTCGGACTTGGTGGTCGCTGCCGTTGAGGTTGACTTACCGCGGCTATCGGTTTTGTAGAAGCCGGTGCCCTTGAAGGTGACGCCGACAGGCTGGAAGACCTTCTTCACGGCGCGTACGACGCCGTCGTTGGGGTGTGCTAGCTCGGTGAGGGTGGCGTCGGTGAACGCCTGCTGGACCTCGATGGTCTCGCCGCTCTCGATGAACTTGTAGACGTAAGTAGGCATGGGTTCTCCGGTGATGGACTTCCGGACCGCACGCTCAAGTGCGGTTAGCACTCGAAAGGGTCGACTGCCAGTTTACAACGCCGCCCGGAAAACTGGATTCCCGCGCCCCGACCCGGCAAGAGTCGCGGCCGTGACCTCTGCAGAACTGCGCATTCCGTCCACCGACGGGGTGGATCTGGCCCTCCATGACCTCGGCGGCGTGGGCCCGCCGGTGTTGCTCTGCCACGCCACCGGCTTCCACGCCCGCGCCTACCAGCCATTCGTTCGCCACCTTGCCAGCGCCTATCACGTGTGGGGCTTCGACTTCCGGGGCCACGGCTCGTCCACCCCGCCCGCCGACGAACACTTCACCTGGGCAGGAATGGCCGACGACGTCCGGGCTGCGGTGGATGCCGTCAACGCTCAGGAGGGCACCCGGGGCCAGCCGCTCCTGGCCATCGGCCACTCGATGGGTGGTGCAGCGATCCTGATCGCCGAGCTCGCGCGGCCGAACACCTTCGAGCAGGCGTATCTCTACGAACCGATTGTGTTCCTCGCTGATTGGGAGCGCACGGTCGAGGAGAACAACGCAATGTCTGGCCCGGCACGCAAGAGGCGCGAGGTGTTCCCCTCGCGTGCCGAGGCGATGTGGCGGTACGCGAGCCGTCGACCGCTCGGCGATCTGCAGAGCGACTGCCTCGCCGCGTACGTCGAGCACGGCTTCACGGATCTGCCCGACGGCACCGTTCGCCTTGCCTGCCGGGCCGAGCACGAGGCACGCACGTTTGAGGCCGCCGGCCTGCTGACGAGCGGGGGCTGTGCGGGGGTGAAGATCCCCGTCGTGGTCGCCGTGGGCGGTGCGGACGGCATGTCGAACACGGTGCAGATGGCCGGGCCCGCTGCGGCAACACTGCCTTACGGCAGGCTCAAGGAATACGCGCACCTCGGCCACTTCGGCCCGCTGCAGGACCCGTTCACCATCGCAGTCGACGTACGAGACACATTCGGCGCCGGCCGCGCGTCCTGACCGAACCGTCAGGCCGACGGACTGGTAAGGCTCTTCGCGAGGCGCAGGCCGTCCACAGCACCCGGTGCAGCGAGCGCCTGCATCGCCACGTCGTAATCCGGTAGTTCGTACACGCCGCCGTCATCGGTGATCATGAGGTAACGATCGAACTTCGCGAGGAACGTGCGGTCGTGGCTCACCGCCACCACTGTCCCCTCGAATCCGTCGAGGGCCTGCTCGAGCGATTCCGAGGACTCGATGTCGAGGTTGTCTGTGGGCTCGTCGAGCAGCAGCACGTTGTGCCCCTCGAGTTCGAGGCAGAGAATTTCGAGGCGCGCCTTCTGGCCGCCTGAGAGGGTGTCAAACCCTTGGCGGGCATTGGTGCGCAGCCCGTAGCGGGCGAGGGCCTTCATCGACTTCTCGTCGTCGAACGACCGCTCGCCGACGATGTCGAGGCACGTGCGGCCGATGAAGTCGGGCCGGTCGTTGATCTGTGTGAAGGTGCCGATTGAGGTGCGCGGCCCGTAGGAGATGGCACCGTGGTCCGGTGGGACGGTTCCGGCCAGTGCTCGCAGCAGGTGGCTCTTGCCGGTGCCGTTCGGCCCGATGAGGCCGAGGCGCTCACCGTGATGGATCTCGTCGGAGAACGGCCGGAACAGGTTGCCGATCGCGACACCCTCGAGCCGGGCAACGCGCCGTGCCGCGTCCGCGCCGCGCAGGCGCACGTGGATCTGCTGGTCCGCAACCGGAGGGGGAGGCGGACCGGCGGCGACAAACTTCTCCCAGCGCGTCTCCGCGGCGTTCGCCTTCGTGGCGTTCTTGAAGTTTTGTGCAGCGCGCTGCTTCATCATCTTCATGTGGTGGAACAGACGACGTTCCTCGTCGTTCCAGCGCTTCAGCTCGTCGCCAAGCTGTTCCTGGCGCTTCGCCCTCGCCTCGGGGAACGTGGTGTACGAACCGCCGTGCACCCAGCAACCTGCTCCCTCGATCACCACGATCTTGGTGGCGACCCGTTCGAGCAGCGTTCGGTCGTGGCTCACCATCAGGATCGTCGAGCGGCAAGCGCGGATCTGGTCCTCGAGCCAGGCCCTCGTGGGGATGTCGAGATAGTTATCGGGCTCGTCGAGCAGCAGGATGTCCGCACCGGACGTGAGCAGCAGGTCGAGCACCATTCGCTTGCGCTCGCCGCCGGAAAGCTCGGACACCAGCCGGGTGGAGAAGTCGTCCACCGGTGTCTTCACACTGCGCTGTGCAGCCGCCTGCCAGCGTGCCTCGAGGTCGTAGCCGCCGAGGTCACCCCAGTCCGCGAGGGCCGTGGCGTACTGCATGCCGTCGTCGGTGCCATCGATGAGCGCTCGCTCGGCGGCGATGAGCGCCCGACCCGCCGTGCGCAGCGTTGCGGGTGCCACCTCGACGAGCATCTCGCGCAGCGTGTCCCCGGGGCGTGCCATGCCGACGTCCTGCGTCATCGAGAGCACCGACCCACCGAGCGAGAACTCGCCCTCATCGGCCTCGAGTACACCGGACAGGATGCGCAGGACCGTGCTCTTGCCGACCCCGTTCGCGCCGACGAGCGCAGCGTGCTCGCCCGGCGCCACGCCGAACCCCACGTCGAAGAACAACTGGTCCGCACCCGGAGGGGCATAGGCCAGGTCGGACACCACAATGCTGCTCACGGCTGTCGAGTATCGCCCGGCGGCAGGCGGATCGCTCCGGGGATCAGTTGCGGTACTGCTGCTCGATGGCGAGGTGCCTGTCGAGCCCGACGATGTCGGTGAATCCGGTGAACTCCACCATGCGATCGAGGTGCCCGCGCATCGTTCCCTCGGTGTGCAGGATGTCGAGGGAGTCCTGGGCGGCCTTCACCACGGAGAACAGCAGCGACAGCGGTGACACGATGAGCCGGAAGCCGAGTTCCGCGAGCTCGGCCGGGTTCAGCAACGGGGTTTTGCCCGTCTCCACCATGTTTGCGACGAGCGTGATGCCCGGAAGCGCTGTGGCGATCTGCTCGAGTTCGGCGATGCTCTCGGGCGCCTCGACGAAGAGGGCATCCACGCCGGTGTCGCGCGCCATCCGCGCACGCTCGATTGCCTCGTCGAGCGACACGGCCGCTCGCGCATCGGTGCGCGCCGTGACGTGCAACCCTCCGGCGTGGCGCTCGGCGGTCTGGACTGCGGCCTGCAGTTTCGCCAGCCAGTCGGCGCGCTCGATCACCTGCTTGCCGGCCATGTGCCCGCAGCGCTTCGGCCACACCTGATCCTCGAGGAAGATGCCGGATGCGCCCGCCTGCAGCCACATCTCGACGGTGCGCACGGTGTTGAGCGGGTTGCCGTAGCCGGTGTCCGCATCCACCACGAGGTCGAGGTCAGGGTTTGCGCCGCACGTACGGCGTGCCACCTCGGCCATCTCGGTCTGGGTGAGGTAACCGATGTCGGGCACCCCGAGCAGCGTGCCACTCACCGCGTAGCCACTGACGAAGGCCGTGCCGAAGCCAGCACGGTGCACGAGGCGGGCGCTCAGCGCGTCCCACACACCAGGCATCACGACGGACTCGCCTGAGGCAAGACGACTACGGAGACTCGATCCACTCACGCGGCCGAGGGTAACAGGCGGTCGCTCGGCGCAGAGGGCCGTGCCGCAGCGGGGTGGACGCGGTCTAGCGGGCGCCGACGGTGGCAGCGCGCTCGAGCGGGTGAGCGCGCAGTTCGCTCATCATCAGTTCGTACGAGCGCACGCGATCTGCGTGCGAGTGCATCATCGTCATGACCATCAGTTCGTCCACGCCGGTGCGGTCCACGAGTTCTTGAAGCTGGCGCCGCACGCTTCCCGGGCTGCCGATCACCGTGCTCTGGAGCCTGTGCTCGATGATGCGCTGATCGCCCGGGGCGTAGTCGTAATCGGCTGCTTCCTCCGGTGTGGGATACAGGCCGGGGCGGCCCGTGCGCAGGCGCACGAAGGCGAGCAGACCGGAGCCAGCGAGGTACATCGCCCGATCGTCAGTGTCTGCACACACCACGGACACACCGATCATCGAGTACGGCTGCTCGAGCGTCTCGGAGGGCCGGAACGCCGAGCGGTATGCAGCAAGCGCATGATCGGTTCCCTCGGCCGCGAAGTGATGGGCGAACGAGTACGGCCAGCCGAGCATGCCCGCCACCTGCGCGCCGTAGTCGCTCGAGCCGAGCATCCACATCATTGGTTGGTACCCGAGGGCGGGGACGGCGGTGATGGCGCGGAACGGGTGGTTGTCGGGGAAGCCCCGCCCGAAGAAACCGAGCAACTGCGCGAGTTGGTCGGGAAAGTCGTCCTCGGCCGTCGGTCGGTGCCCGCGCCGCAGCGCAGCAGCAGTGACGCCGTCAGTGCCCGGCGCGCGGCCGAGGCCGAGGTCCACCCGGCCGGGGTGCAGGGCCTCGAGCATGCCGAACTGCTCGGCGATGGCGAGCGGGGCATGGTTCGGCAGCATCACGCCGCCCGAACCGACCCTGATGGTGGTCGTGACCTGCGCGAGGTGAGCGAGCAGTACTGCGGGCGCGGAACTTGCGATGCCTGGCATGTTGTGGTGCTCGGCAACCCAGTGCCGGCGGTACCCGAGTTGTTCGAGGCGTGGGGCGAGATCGAGCGAGTTCGCGAGGGCCTCGGCGGGGTTGGAGCCCTCCGATACCGGGCAGAGATCGAGCGCGGACAGCGCCACAGTGCCGTTGCGCTCGAGGCCATTCCCGTGGGTTGCGTGCATGTCGCCAGTATGCCCCGAACGCCGGCGGCCCGGGGCCAACCATGGCTGATCCGTCGGCCGACCGGCAGCTACCGGGTGGGGGCTGGCGGGCGGAAGCCGATGACCATCACGACGGCAACGCACACCGCAACGACGCCCTGGAGCGTCCAGGCCGCACGGAAGTTCGTCATGGTGGAGTGGCCGGCCCGCTGCAACATCGCGACGGTGAGCGCAACGCCGAGCGCCGCGCCGAGCTGGCGGACCGTCGTGTAGAACGCAGAGCCCATCGCCATTCGGTCCATTTCCAAGTACTTCACAGCCCCGGACTGGATGCTCGGGATGAGGATGCCGAGGCCAGCCCCCGTGAGTGCGATCGGGAGTGCCATCCGGGTCCAGTACGCAGCTTCGGAGGTCATGAACGCCGCGCGCAGGAACACTGACAGCGCAAGGATGAGTGCCCCGGGAACCACCACTTTGCGATGGCCGAACTGGTCGCAGAGCCGTCCGGTGGGCCTGCTGACAATGAACGAAAAGATCGGCGAGATCGTCGCTGCAACGCCGGCACCGAGTACCGAGTAGTTCCACTGCCTCTGGAGGAACGACAGGTCCGCGACCAGGGATCCGTAGAACGGGATGGAGAACAGCACGCCGGCGACATTCGCGGAGCTGAACGAGCGCGACCGCAGGAGCCTGAGGTCGAGCACCGGCAGGCGCGCCTTGTTGCAGCGCCAGACGAACACGGGGATGAGAACGGCGGCGATGGCGTACGCAGCCAGCGCCTTCGGGCCGATGAACCCCCACTTGTTGCTCTCGGTGAACGCGAGGGCGATCACGCCCACCGCCCCCACCCCGCACACGATGCTCACGATGTCGGGAAGCCCCTGAGCGTTCTCGTCACGGTGCTCGTGCAGCAGTTTCTTGCCCATGATCCAGCCGGCCACGCCCATAGGGATGTTGATGAAGAACGCGTAGCGCCAGCCCCACGCGTCGATCATCACGCTCCCGAGTGGTGGGCCGAGTGCGGCCGAGCTCGAGGCGACCATCCCCCAGACGGCGAGAGCGGACGACCGCTTCTCCATAGGAAACTCGGGGAGCACGAGGGCGAGGGCTGCGGGCGTGAGCAGCGCTGCGCCCACCGCTTGCGTAGCGCGGCCGGCGATGAGGATGTTGAGGTTCCACGCGAACCCGCAGGCCGCCGACGACAGGATGAAGATCGTCAGCCCGGTCATGTACATGCGCTTGCGGCCGTAGCGGTCTGCGAGGCGTCCGGAGGTGAGCAGCACTGCGGCGAACACGATGCTGTATCCCGACAGCACCCACGACACCGTGCCGTCGCTTCCGTTCAATTCCTTCGCGATCGTGTCGCGGGCGACGTTGACGATCGTGGTGTCAACGGCGGAGAGCGCGACCCCGATCGAGGTGCACATGAGCACCTTGTTCCCTCGCGTCATCGCCACGCATCCACCGTACTGCGCCGGGTCCTTCGCGCCGGTGGTCAGTGTTCGACGTTGCTACTGCTGGGCGACGCGGACAACGACCGTGTCGAGCATCTTGTCCACGACGCGCTGACCACGGGCATCCCAGAGTGGCCACAACGCGTCCACGAGCCGGAAGATGCCAAGGGTGGCGCTGCCAATCGCGGAGACGATGACAATCCGGGCGAGGGAACGCCATCCGCTGCAGGGTGTGCCGTCACTGGTGTTGACGAGCGCGAGCCCGAGCGACTTCTTGCCGACGGTCTGACCGGTGCGGCCCTGGCGGATGAACTGGTTCCACACGAACAGCACGAACGACAGGGTGCAGCCGATGAACAGCGAGAGCACGATGGCGAGTGTTGCCCCGCCGCTCAGTTGCACGTCGATGACGTTGGGGTCGGTGCTCACGTCGTTTGCCGCCACGACCGTGAGCGTGATGATGAGGCCAACAAGGGCGGGCCAACCAGAGAACAGCGAGTCGAGGAACGACGCGAGGAAGCGCTTGAAGTAGGACGGCTTGTTCGACCAGTCGACCGCCAACGAGCTGCTGCGAGACGTCTGCGCTGCCGGGTACAGCGACGGAACAGGTGGGGGTGGCGGCGGAACCGTGCGGGTGCCGGCACCGACACCGGCACCGACACCGGTACCGGAACTGGGAACAGGCGGTGTGCCCGACGGTGCACCCGGCTGCGGCCACGGCGATCCCGTCGGCGCGGTCTCGGGCCGTGGCGATGTCTGCTCAGACCACGCTGAACCGTCCCACCATCGCAACTGGGTAGGGGAACTCGGATCGGGATACCAGCCGGGCGCTGTCGACATCGCTCGCTCCTTGTTGTCTGTGCTGACCGTAACACGGCCCCATCGGCGCACTCAGACGTTCACGAGGAGGCCTTGAATCTCCCCCTCTGGGTCATCGCGGCACTCCTCGTGTCGGTCACGGTTGGCTGAGACGCTCGACGGGTTGTCCGGTGATTTCGGCGATGAGCTCGAAGTCTTTGTCCACGTGCAACACGATGAGCTGTGCCAGTTCTGCCACGGCGGCGATGAGCACATCGGGAATCGAGGGTGCCCGGTGCTGGCCTCGTTCGGCGAGGATTGCTTGGACCTCGATGGCGCGATCTTCGATCGCCGGCGTGAAGTACTCCACGGGCATCGACCGCAGCGGGGCAGAGCCGAGGGCGTGACGAAGGTCGCCAGCCGAGCGAGCGGAGAAACCGACTTCGAGCAACGTCACGCTCGTGACGCGGACGAGTCCGCGTTCGACGCGGTTGGCCCACACGGTTGCATCAGGACTGGCCCCCAGACGGAGCAGCGCAGACTTGTCGATGAGCCAGTCGGTCATCGCCAGGCACGGTGCATGACTTCGGGGTCAGCGAGGTCAGCGAACGTGTCGGCGAAGGCGGCGAGGTCGGCCACCGAGACCTCGGAGGGTGCTGCGTCGCGCTCACGAGTGAGGGTCCTCCGCAGATATTCGGTACGCGAGAGACCGAGTCGCTGGGCCTTGATGTCGATCGCAGCGATGACGTCCTCGGGGACGTCGCGAATCAGGATGTCAGTCACGGCACCTCCTTCAGATATCAGACGATATCACCGCGAGAAAGCAAGGTCAGCCGTTCCTCCAACGAGGAGGCCCTAGGTATCGGTTACAGCCAAAGACTTGTCGCGCACGGATCGCCTGTCCAGTAGGACCGTCGCTGAAAGAACCCGTGCATTCGGCGTGACCTTTCTCAGCCGTGGGCTCCGCACAACTCGTCGGCGCGAAAGAGACGACCGATGGCTTCTGCGGACTCGGGACTACTCGGCGGGCCAGCAACGGACGATAACGACCTGGTCAGTGCACGATCGACGCGACTGCGCAGATCGCGAAAGCCCTGCTACACGTTGAAGCGGAACTCCATCACGTCCCCGTCGAGCGGGTGGTACTCCTTGCCCTCGATACGGATCTTGCCGACGTCTTTGGCCTTGGTCCACGAGCCGATGTCGAGCAACTCGTCCCAGTGGATGACCTCGGCTTTGATGAAGCCGCGCTGGAAATCGGTGTGAATGCGGCCGGCGCATTCCGGTGCGCTGGAACCGGCGTGGAATGTCCAGGCGCGGCTTTCCTTCTCGCCCGTGGTGAAGTACGTGCGAAGACCGAGCAGGTGATACGCGCTGCGCACCATGCGGAACAACGCACCCTCGCCGAGCCCGAAACCGTCGAGCATCTCGGCCCGCTCGGTCGGGTCCGTGATGGACGCGGCCTCGGCCTCTAGCTGCACGCACATGCCGATCACCTCGACGTGCTCGCCAGCATCGGAGAACTCGGCACGAACTAGCGCTTCCTTCTCGGGGATCGTGTCGAGCTCGCCCTCGCCCACGTTCACCACAGCCAGAACCGGACGGTTGGTGAGCAGGAAGTGCGGAGCGAGCGCGTCACGCACGTCGCGCTTCAGGCCTGCGCGGTAGAGCGGGCGTCCGTCGGAGAGTGCGGCGAGCGCAATGGTGAGCGCCTCCACCTCCTCGACGAGTGTCTTGTCGTTCTTCATTGCCTTCTGCAGGCGGGGGAGGCGAGTCTCGACGGTCTCGAGATCCGCGAGTGCGAGCTCAAGCTCCACGACACGGAGGTGTTCAAGCGGATCCGACGGACCGGGAACGTCGTCGTCTTCGAACGCGCGCAGCACGAACACGATGGCCTCAACCTCGCGGATGTTCGCGAGGAACTTGTTGCCGAGGCCTTCACCCTTGCTGGCGCCCTCCACGAGTCCGCCGATGTCCACCACCTGCACCGAGGCGTGCACGACGTTCTTGCTCTTTGACATGACAGCGAGACGGTCGAGCCGCTCGTCGGGCACCTTGGCAACCCCGATGTTGGGGTCCTTGGTGGCGAACGCGTAGGGAGCAGCGAGGGCCCCGCCACCCGTGAGGGCGTTGTAGAGCGATGACTTGCCTGCATTAGGCAGTCCGACGAGTCCGAAGCGTTCCATAGCGAAGTCTTGAGGCTAACTGCTGGCCGCACCGGGTGGTCTGGCCGCGCACCCCCCAGCGGTGCGGGCCGGATGCGCTGGGGGAGGCGGGTGGAACCCCGCCACCCGGCGAGTAGGCTCTCAGACCTATGTCGAAGAAGACCAAGAAGCGCAAGGCCAAGTTGCGTCGCTCGAAGGCGAACCACGGCAAGCGCCCCAACATGGGTCGCGGCTGAGCCGTACCAACCCAGCAATAGGCAATGCCCAACGCCCGCATTGCGGAACTGGTTGTCGGTGGCACGACCGAACCGTGGCATCGTTTGGGTCTTGAGTTCGTCGACAACTCCGCACTCATCGGAACCGTTCGGCTGCGCGTCGTCCCGTTCCTGAACCCGGGCATCCAGTCCGTCGGCATCGCCGGTCTGGACGACCACGATCACAGCGAGGGGGCCTGCGACCACGATCACGGCCCCCGGCCCTCGATGGTGCACGGCGCGCCGATCCACCACTGCGAACCGACAGATCTTGTCGTGTCGAACACGCTCGACGCTCGCGTCATCGACCACGTGGTACTCATGACCCCCGATCTGGAGCACACCTGCGAAGCCGTCACTGCAGTGACCGGCGCACCCCTCAAGCGGATTCGTGAGGCCCCGCCCGTGCGCCAGGGGTTCTTCCGGCTCGGCGAGGTGATTCTCGAGGTCGTGCAGTCACCCCAGGTGCAGCACCCTGCCGCCAAGTGGTGGGGTCTCGTGATCACGGTCGGGAATCTCGACACGGTGTGCGCCTCGCTGGGGCCCGAGGTGATGGGCCCACCAAAGGCCGCCGTGCAGCCCGGACGGTTCATCGCCACGGTGCGGGACGAACTCGGTCTCGGGGTCCCCGTTGCCCTGATGAGCGCCTGAGCCCCGCTCAGGCAGCGAGACAGACCGGAACGTCCTCGGTGCCGCCGGGTAGCGCCCGCAGGTCGGAGATCTCGGACTCGAAGACGTGCAGCAGTCGCTCGCCTAAGGGCACCGCCTCGGTGGCCGCCAGCAGCACGATGACGTACCCGTTGGGCAGCACGAACGCCGCGGCGCGAGCGCCCTCAATGGTGCCGGTGTGCCCCCAGAGGTCACCGTTCGACAGCAGTCCGAGCCCGTAACGCTCCTTGTCGGTCTGCCCGGCCGGCCGCGGGTTGCCCACGCATGGGGGCTGCATCGCAAGTCGGGATGAACGTGAGAGCAACGACGAGGGTGCATTCGGGTTGAGTGCCTCGAGCACGAGTGCAACCTCGCTGGGTGAGAGGGTCCACGAACCGGCCGGGCCGAGCGCCTCGAGGTACGTGCGACCCGGCGTAACCACGTAGGAAGGACCGGTCGAGTCGGTGACCTTTGTGCGAATCATCGACGAGGGCGCGATGCCGAGCGGGGCGAGCACCCGATTGTTGATCAGGGTGGCGAGCCGGCCACCGGTCACACGCTCGACGAGGGCGCCGAGCACCACGAAGTTCGCGTTGCTGTATCGGTAGCGCGTGCCCGGTTCGGCGTACAGACGGGATGCGAGCGCGAGACCTGCGGAGTTGCGCCAGTCCGTGGCAGGGTCCTTGAAGAACGTGTTCCACATGCGGTCGAGGCCGGACGTGTGCTGAAGCAGTTGCCGTACCGTGACGGAGCGGGCGCGGCGGTCGCCCACCGGGAATCGCCCACCCCACTGGTCGGCGACCGGCGTGTCGAGCCGCAGCTTGCCCTCCTCGACGAGTTGCATCACCAAGGTGGCGAGCAGCACCTTGGAGACGCTGGCCAGGCGGAAGCGTGCGGTGTTGGCGAGGGGACGGCCGCGCGGGTCCTTCCCAGCGGTCACCGTGCCCAGCACCTTGCCCTCGCGCTCGATGGCGATACCCACCGCTTGGTAGCCGTTGCGGAGGAGCGAGGCGGCGTGCTCCCGGAACCGGGCGAGCACTCGCTCCTCGGCCGTGCGCAACACCTCCGGGTTGGCGGTCGGCGCGGCGGCTGGGGCAGTGGTGGTCGGTTCCGCCGTCGAGGCGGGTGCCCGGACGGTGGAGGCGACGGTGGAGGCAACCGTGGAGGGCGAAACGGTGGAGGGCACAACCGGGGCGGTGCTACTCGTGCTCGAGGACTCGGTGGCTACCGGGGCAGAACGGCTGACCGGGCCGCAACCGGCAACCAGCGCTGCGAGGGGCACGAGCACCGCAAGGGACCTTGGGAACCGCGCCATGAGCGGAGAGCGGGTCAGAGAACGACGACTTTGGTGCCGATATCGGCAAAGTCCCAGAGGAACTTCGCGTCGAGCGGCGCCTGCCGCTGGCAACCACCGGAGAGACGGGAACCGAGCTGGTCCTCGGTCTGGTACGGCTTGTTGTTGTTGCGGTGGATCGGGATCTGATGGAAGCCGATCGCGCCGATCTTGGTCTTCAGCCAGCGCACCATGAGCCGCAGCGTTGCCTTGCCGTTCCAGGCCGTGGTGATCTTGGACTTGCTGTACACGCGGTGCGTGCCGGGGGTTTCGTTGGCGAACTTGGCCCCGGACACGAGCCACGAACGCACCGTGCGGCCGTCGGCGTCGATGGCCCACACGCGCTGACCGAGACGGGAGTACACGATGCGCCTCCCGGTGCCGGAATCCTCGGGCACCGGCGGCGCGTCCGCGCCGGCAGAGGCAACCGAGGACAGTTCGTAGCCGAGCAGGTCCTTCGCACCCTTCGCGGGCTTCGGGGTACGCACGACCGCGGAGGCTTCGTCTGGCCAGATACCCAGTTCGATCGCTGTCTCGCGGCCGGCGATGCCGTCGACGAACAGCTCTTTTTCTGTCTGCAACTTGCGGACCGCATTCACGGTTGCCTGCGTGTACTTGCCGGTGACCGGACCGTCGAGGTAGCCGGCAGCCTTGAGCGCCTGCTGGAGGCACGTGACGTTTGCACCGGCGTTGCCCCTGCGGATGGCCCGGACAGTGAGGACGCATCCGCTCTCGTTGCCGACCACGTCGCCGCTGTCGTCAACAATTGGTTCGTCGGGCAGCGTGGAGGTGGAACCTCCAACGGCACCCTTCGATGTCGTCACGCTGGATTCGGTGTTCGCACTGTTGGTACTGGCCGGCGACATGTTGGCCGGCGAGGTGTCGTCTGGGGAGGACTCTCCGTCTGACGTGGGGACCTCAGTGGTGTCACTGGTCAACGCGCCCGACGAGGCAGCGCTGTTCGAGAACGGTACGACGAGCACCACCCCGAGCGCGCAGACGATCACGGAGATCGCCAGTGCTCGTGCTTCTTTGCGTCGTCTCACTCGGATCCTTGAGGGCGGGGTTCGAACTGCAGACATGCTACCGATGTCGTTTTGGCCGCACGGGTCACCCCGTGGATCTCTGTGACACCCCACGTGCACACTTCGGGGCATGGAGACCACCACGCTTGCCGACTTTGCCCAGGCCGCCCGCACGCTGGCCAGAGCAGCACGTCAGCGAGAGCATGCGGTGCCAACCTTTCGCTGCCCACCCACGCTTCCGGTTGATCGCAGCATCCGGCGCACCCGAAACGGCGCAGTAGTGGCGGTTCGGGTGAAGGGCAGGCCGTTCGTGGCGGTTGCCGCCGACATGATCGAGGGCATCATCGTCACCAACCAGCTCTCCGGCCCCGATGCGCTCCGCGTTCGTGGGGCACTCTGGGCGGCGCTCGGGTTCGCGGTGGCTGCCAGCGAGGCGCCGGCCACCACGGTGCGTCGGGTGGCCTGAACCGCAGTGGCGCAGTTCCCGCCGCAGCGGTACAGCCGTCCTAGACGGTGCGGCCGAGGAAGCTGAGGAACTCGGTCTGCAGGTCTGAGCCGGGGGCGCACTCCACCTTGGGCCCGAACACACCCGGACGGCGGATCATCGCGTCCATCGGCTTCACGCCGTCGTAGGCGCGGGCAACTGCTTCGGCGTCGAGACGCTCGTCACCACCCACTGCCCGGGCAAGGTCCCAGATGTGCACGAGCGTGTCCATCGACATGAGTCGACCGATAACCATCTCGGCCGGCATCGCACCCATCGGTCCGGGCACGTTCTGGGTCATGTCGGCGGTCGGCAGCACGGCGTTGGCCGCAGCGAGTGCGCGGTCCCAGCCGGCCACGGTGTCCTCGTCGTCTGCCACGGGCGTGGGCTCCGAACCGGTCAACCCGGCGGTGAGGTTGAAGACGTTGTTGGCCACGTGAGTAACGACGTCGCGGGCGGTCCATCCCTCGCACGGCGCCGGCCGGCCCCAGTCGCCGCTCTTTGCGGCCTGAACCCGCGAATCGAACGCGGTAAGCATGGTGATGAGACGGTCGGTTCCTTCGGACATGGACCGCAACGTAGCCCCTCCCGGCCGAGAGTCCACTCAGTAGCGTGCTCCACGTGATCAAGGCGGTGTGTTTCGACGTGGCTGGGGTGATGACCCACCCGATCGGGGCGGCGTTCATGCAGCAGATCAACGCTGCCGGCTTACAGATCACCGATCTGGCGAACAGCTCTCTCATGTCGTTCTCCGCTGCCGGTGACGGCGACGTGCCGGCTCACCGGCTGGAGCGTGGCGAACTGACCCTCGAGGAGTTCTTCGCGCTGCTCAGCCCGAGTGACCGGGCATCCCGACCGCTTATGGACCCCGCCTCTCGGTACTTCGTGCCAGGGGTGTTCGAGCCGCACGAAGGCATGCACGCCTTCGTGCGCGAGGTGCGCGACGCCGGCCTGCGCACGGCGCTCATCACCAACAGCGTCGTGGAGTGGGTGCCGTGGTGGGACCGGTTGCTTCCTGCCGACGTGCAGTTCCACGAGACGGTCCATTCCTGCAAGGTTGGGCTGCGCAAACCGAATGCCGCCATCTACTACCACGCGCTCGTCAGGCTCGGGGTGGAGCCGGGCGAAGCGCTCTACCTCGACGACTTCGAGGCGATGGTGGAGGGCGCCCGGGATGTCGGGATGCAGGCTGTGCACGTGCTCGATCACGATCAGGCCATTGCCGAGGCTCGAGCTCTCCTCGACCTCGGCTGAACGACACAACGGTTGCCCGTGTTGAGCGCTCCACTCGGCGTGCCTGCAATTCGGTCACAGACGGTGTTTCGCTTTCACGGGATGTAGTAGGGCACCCTAGAATTGTTCGGTCGGTCGGCGGGTTGCCGGGAACAAAGTGGGTCAGCAATGCATCGAGGGGGAACCGGTCCGACCGGGCCGTTCAGGTCGCCGCAGGGCGCGTCCCGCATTGCCCGCCTCCGTCGGCAACGCCGCATTCGTGGTGCCCTCGTGGGGGCGATGGGCGGATTACTCGTTCTCGGTCTGCTCTCCCCAGCAGGAAACGGGTCGAGGGCGGAGGCCGCCAGCCAGACCGCTCTCGACACCGTGACGCTCACAGCACCCCCGTCGGCTACGACGACACCCGGGGTCGATGTTGCACTCGGTGCGTTCACCGTGGCCGGCTCGGAGGACCTCTCACTCACCCTCGCCGTGGCCCCCGTCGGTGCAGGAACGCTGACGCTGGGCTGCGGCGGGGCGTGCTCCAGCGTCACCTACGAGGCCGGAGACGGCGACACCGACGCAACGATCACTCTGTCCGGCACGGCCTCAAACGTCACTGCTGCGCTGTCATCGGTCACACTCGTTGCGCCGACGGCCGGCGAAGTGAGCGTGTTCGCCACGGTGGACGACCGTGTTGCCCCACCTGCTGGTCCGACTGGCCACCAGTACCGGTACTACCCGAACCGCCTCGGCTTCACCGCGGCACGGGCCGCGGCGGCGTCGCTCACGCTGTACGGCAAGACCGGCTACCTCACAACAGTGACCTCGGCGAACGAGGAGGCGTACATCTCCAACCTTGCCGGTCCGAATCCGCTCCACCTCGGCCTCACCGGTAAGTCCGCCCGTGGCCGAAATGGATGGACTTGGACCTACGTCGCCGGACCGGATGCCGGCATCACCCCGACGTATTTCAACTGGCTGCCGCGCGAGCCGCGCACACCCAAACAGGGTGCAGATGACTATGGGCGGGTCCGCCAACGGACAGCTGGCGGAAAGACCGGTTGGGATGTCTCGATTGATGACTCAGCATGCTGCGGATACATCGTCGAGTTCGGCGACTCCACGCCACCGGTCCCGAACGCTGCGGTGACGGTATGGGTTGGCGAGAGCCCGCCGACCACCACCACAACGGTTGCCAGTACGCGACCGCCGAGAACACCGCCGACCACGGTCATCGACACCGTGCCTGACACGTCGATCCCTGATACGTCGATCCCTGACACGGTGCCGGTAACCGAACCCCCGACCACGCGAGCGACGCGCCCGACAACCACGGCTGTGCCGACCACCACGACCACTGCTGTGCCTGCCGATTGGTCTGCAGAGATCAAGGTGGAGGCACGGCTCGGCCAGCCGTCACCGGGTGCCGAGGTGACCGTGCGCGGCAAGGGACTCCGCCCGGGACGCGACATTGAGATCGGTGTGCATTCCACCTACCGCGTGATCAGCACGGGGGTCGTCGCTGCAGACGGCTCGTTCGAGCTCTCCGGTCGTCTGCCGGCAGACCTCGAGGCAGGTTCACACGCCATCGAACTCCATTACGCCGGCGAGCCTGCAGTGCTCGACTCTGCAACGTTCGAGGTAAGTGCCACGGGCGCGCTCGCCGCCGGTGAACAGCGGCTTGGGTTCGGTTCCTACGACCCGGGTGCACACGCGACCGCGGTGGTTGCTGCGACTATTGCGGGCCTCGCGGTTGCTGGTGCGGCCGGTGCGGGCGGTGGGGGTGGCGGTGCCGACAGTGCAGGCCAGGTCGGCGAGATCGACGTGGAGGACGCGCTCGAGGTTGACCTCGATGGGGAGGCTTGGGGCGACCGCTCAGCCACTTGGCGGACGCCGGGTCGGGAGCGCGTCGAGCGGATAGCGCTTGCGTTCGAGCACCGATACGGCGCGGCGCTTCCTGGCGTGACGCGGGCAATGGTCGGCGGCTCTTACCTGCGCGCCATGCTCGGCTCGCTCTCGGTGCTGTTCCCGCTCGCCGGCCTCGTGCTCGGCGTTCTTGCCGCAACCGGTACCGGTCTCGAGGCCCTGCCCCCCTCCGCTGCACTGCTCGGCGCGATCCTCGTGCTCAGCGCGCTCGACGGTATAGCCGGCTTTGCTGCCGGCATCGGGTACTTCACCGTGCTGCTCGTCACCGGCTCGATCAACTCGCTCAACTCCGTGCTCGTCGTCGCTGGTTCGGTAGTGGCAATGACGGGCGTGTCGCTGATGGCCGAGATGGTGCGTCCGCTGACACGTCCGCCGGGACGGGGTTGGGAGGGTCGGTGGAACCGGACGGCAGACGCGGCGGTGGGCGCGCTGTTCGTGGGTTGGCTGATCCGCGCTGCTGTCGGGTCGCTCGAGGGGTTGCGCGGATACACCCTCGACATCACCACCGACGCGGACCTGCTCGCGATGATCGCGATGGCCGGAATCGTGCTCCGTGTGTCGCTCGAGTCGCTCGCTACCAACGTGTACCCGTCACGGCTGCGTGCCGTTCGCCCTGTGGACGACGACGTGCCCGAGTACGGGCTTGCACGGCGCTGGGTAATGGTGTTCGCCCGGACAGGTGCGTTGATGCTTGCCGCCAAGCCGTTCGTCGGCTGGAACTGGTATCTGTGGCTCGGTTGTGCGTCGTACTGCGCGGAGCAGTTGCTCGACGTGATCGAAGATCGAATCCCGATTATCAAGGTATTCGTACCGATCGTGCCGAAGCGTGTCTACAAGTTCATCACGGCACTGCTCGTGTGCACGCTCGTCGGGCGAGTGCTCGAGAACTGGACAGGTGGCGTACAGCTCGTGCGGGTTGCCTTCGTGGTGCTGAACATCCCGATGACCGCGGTGGAGACCTTCATTGCGCTCGGTCGCGAGGGCGAGCGCGGTCCGATCACGTGGTGGCGCCGTGCTGGCGGCGTGCTGATGGTGGCGCTCGGCTTCCTCGCAGTCACCGGTCACCTGCTCTGAAGCCCGCGGTGGGGTATTTTTTCCGGCTCATCAAGATGTCAACCTCGATGGATGCACCATGCCCTCAACAATGATCCGCCGTCTCAGAGCCTGTGCGGTGGTGGCGGGATTGGCTGCCGTGCCCATGCTGACGATGGGCACCGGCGCTGCTCACGCTGGCGAAAGCTCTGCCCCGCCTACCTGCAGTCTGAATGTTGACCGCGATGACTACACCTTCCTCCTTGGCGGTGATCAATACCCCGGGGCACCTTCTCGGCTGAATTCGGAGGCGATTGGGATCTGGCCGTGGTGTTCGCCCGGTTGAACGGCGGTTCATGGAACAGATTGGTACAGGGAGACTCAGGGGTCCGGCCTTCGAACGTCGGACCGACAGGCCCCGGGCCATTCATCGAAGGGGCGTTCACGCTCGGTATCGGTGGCGCGACGATGGTGTTCCGCCGCAGGCGTCTCTACGCGCTTCACTCACCCGTGGTTGCGGCAAACGTCTAGCCTGAACTCGGTCCGAAGGCCCGAGCCCGGGTGGCGGAATTGGCAGACGCGGGGGGCTTAAACCCCCCTCCCCGCAAGGGGGTGCGGGATCGAAGCCCGCCCCGGGCACTCAGTGATCGAGGAGTGCCTTCAGTTCGCGCTTCAGGATCTTGCCGGTGGCGTTGTGGGGGAGCGCGTCCACGAACGTCACGTACTTGGGCACCTTGAACTTGGCGAGGTTCTTCACACAGTGCGCTGCCACGGTCTGCTCGTCGAGGGCAGCCCCGGGTTTCAGCGCAATGAACGCGTGACCAACCTCCTGCCAGCGCTCGTCGGGCACGCCAATTACGGCGCACTCGGCGATGCTCGGCAGTTGGTAGAGCACGTTCTCAATCTCGGCCGGGGACACGTTCTCGCCACCCGAGATGTAGATGTCCTTGATGCGGTCCACGACATAGAAGTAGCCGTCCTCGTCCTGGCGAAGCGCATCACCGGTGTGCAGCCACCCGTCGGTGATTGACGATGCCGATACCTCCGGCAGGTTCCAGTAGCCCGGTGTCATGTTCGGGCCCTTGGCCCACAGTTCGCCAGCTTCTCCGCGCGCAACGTCGTTGCCGTCTGGATCCACGATGCGCAACTGGTTGTGAATGAACGACAGCCCACACGACCCGATCTTGCGGCTGCAGTCCTCGGGTGGCAGTGCCATCACCATCGAGCCGGTCTCGGTCATGCCGAAGGCCTGCTGGAGCCGGACTCCCTTGGAGATCCACGCGTCGAGCAGCGTGTTTGATGGCGAGGCGCCGCCGACACCGGCCGCCACGATGTGCGGGAAGGTAGAGGTGTCGAACGCAGGCTGCTGACTCATGAACAGGTAGTTCGCCGGCACCATCTGGATATGGGTGACACCGACAGCTGGGTCGCTGAGCACCTTCAGACAGAACGCCGGGTCGAACGAGGCGCCCGTCATCACGTTCGTTCCGCCGTAGTGGAATGCAGGGTTCGCGAAGCAGTTCAGTCCGCCGGTGTGGAACAGCGGGAGTACCACAATGTTCACCATGGTCGGCCCGGTGCGGAACGGTTCGGTTTGGTTCACCACGTTCCACAACGTCATGCCGTGCGTGATGATGACGCCCTTGGGGTGACCGGTCGTGCCCGAGGTGTACATGATGGTGAGCACGGTGTCGAGGGTGTTGTCGTTGGCCGGATACTCGGTGTCTGACGAACGCAGCAGTTCCTCGTAGGCATCCCTACCGCTTGCGTCAGCGTCCCACGCGACCCGCTGGTTGACACCCAACTGAGCCATGGCATCGGCGAACTCCACCCCGTGGAAGACGACGACCGGTGCACAGTCGCCGACGATGTAGGCGAGTTCCGGCACGGCGAGGCGCCAGTTGAGGGGCACGAAGGTGGCGCCGAGTTTCCAGCAGGCGAACTGCACCTCAAAGATGTTCGAGACGTTCTTGCTCACCACGCCCACGCGGTCGCCCGGCTTCACCCCAAAGTCACGGGCAAGCGCCGATGCCAGTCTGTTCGTCCGCTCGTTGATCTCGGCGTAGGTCAGGTCGCGGCCGTCCATCAGATCGCGGATTGCGAGCTTGGTCGGCCGTGTTCGCGCATGGTGCGCGAGCCAGTCTGTGCTGTTCATTGTGGTCATCGGGCTCCCCCTGCTCGAAGTGCGTTGAAGAGTAAGTGGCAAGGCAGACACGGTCAAACCGGCTGCCTGCACGGTTCGTTCGGGCACTTCGTTCGCTGCGGGAACGTGGTCTACGATTCATATCGGTCAGCCGTAGGGGCAGGGCCGCATTCGTGCCGGGAAAGGACACCGTCGATGACAAGCGATGCAGGGCCGCCGACGTTTGGACCTCGGGATGATGCGTTCCACTTCGCAGAGCTCGGTGACGACTGGTGGGCCACCGAGACGAGTTGGTTCTCGTTCCATGACCCGGCCCGCCGGCTCGGCGGCTGGTTCTACACACTCGCCCGCCCCAACGTCGGCTCGGTACAGGGTGGCGTGTGGGTGTGGGACGACACCACCGTGCTCCCCTGGGAGGCGCTCTACTCCACCAACTACTCCACCCTGCAGATTCCGCTCGACACCGATCTCCGCAACGCGACACTCCCCACGGGCGTGGGCATCAAGGTGCTTGAGCCCACGAACAAGTACGCACTCACCTACGACGATCCGGGCCGCCTGCTGGTGGACCTCGTGTTCGAGGGAATCATGCCGCCCGAGCCGATGCGTTCGGTGAAGTCGACGTTCGGCAAGGCGCGCCATTTCGACCAGTTCGGACGCGTCGCCGGCCACATCGTGGTGAACGGGGAGCGTGTCGCCATTGACTGCCTCGCCGCACGCGACCGCACATGGGGCCGTCGGCGCGAGGACCGGCCGCACAAGGCGGCGTACGTCACCGGGTGTGCGTCGCCGGATGAGGCGTTCCTCGCGGTAACGAGCGAGCACGGTGGGAGGGAAGCGGCGAATTACGGCTTCCTCCGCCGCAACGGCATCACCGTTCCCCTCGTCGGTGGAGAGCGTCGGGTGGAGCGCAGCACCGAGCACGGGTGGATCGAGCGCATCGAGATGGACTTCGAAGACGAGTCGGGGCGTTCACTCACGGTCACTGGCACACCGGTGAACCGCATCATCCTCAACCGCCACACCTTCATCGACGTGAACAGCCTGGTGCGGTGGGACATGGGGGGCATCGAGGCGTGGGGTGAGGATCAGGACATGTGGCCGGTCCACGACTGGGCCGACTTCCGTCGCGCAGCGCGGGGAGATGCCCGCTGATGGCCACCCACCGAGATCGTGCGGTTGTTACCCCTCCGGCGGAACTGCTCGCCCGCATGAGCGTCACGATGAAGACGGCAATTGCGCCGAACACCACGGGTACAGCCAAGCCCCAGGCGTACATGGCGGCAGTGGTCTTGGAGAAATTGGCCAAGCAACTTGAGCTCGCCCCGGCACACGCCGCCCAGCAGGCGAGCGATGCAGAGTCACTGATCGCGGATCTGACTCGGCTCACAGCGTCGTTGTCGCTTCCCGACGGCACCACGGCTGCGGTTTCCGGGGTGTCCGCAGCGTGCAATGCCGTGAGCATCTGCACGCTGGTGCAGGCGCTGTACGCAGACAGGACCTTGCTCGGCGACGACCTCTTCGCTGCATTGCTCAGCCGCGTGCGCGTTGCGCTCCGCGCCGACATCAATCGCCGCATGGAGTTCTCGGCATGAGCACGAAGCAGGGGGACAGCGGCAGCGACCGCCAACAGCGCATCGAGGCCTACCTCACGTCGAGGATTCCGGGCGCTGACGGCCTCCACATGATCAACATCGAGCGACCGACGGTTGGCTGGTCGCACGAGATCTGGCTGTTCGATGCCGTGTGGAGCGAGTCCGGTAGGGAAGTAGGCCGACCGTTCTGCGTCCGCCTCGACCCGGGCAACACCCTGCTGCGGCATATGTCGAGTCTCGAGACGCAGTTCCGGGTGCTGAAGTGTCTCGAGAACACCGCGGTACCGGCGCCCGAGGCGTACTGGTACGAGAGCGACCTGGCCATCATTGGCAAGCCGTTCATCGTGATGGACCGTGTACCTGGCGCGTGCCCGAACCCGTGGGGGAGCGACGGCCGGCGCTACTACCAAGAGGCCTCCGGGCGCGGTGTGCTGCCTGGCAGTTTCACGCAGGCACTCGCTGATCTCCACAATCTCGACTGGCGCGCCGCCGGGCTTGACTTCCTCGGGGTTCCCGGCCCGGGCAAGGACTTCGCCCTCGGCGAGGTGGCCAAGTGGAAAGAGTTGATGAGTCTCGCCGGCGTCGTGCACGAGCCGATCCTCGAGGACCTCATCTGCTGGTTGGAGGAGAACGCACCCACCACCGATCGCCTGTCGCTCATCCACGGCGCGTACCGCACCGGCAACCTGTTGATCCACGACGACCGGGTGAGCGCCGTGCTCGACTGGGAGACACAGTGCATCGGCGACCCGATGTACGACGTGGCCTACATGCTGTCGGACCTCAACCGAGAGGGCACCGACCTGCTCTCGAACCTCGTGCCGAGAGACGAGTTCTTCCGTCAGTACGAGCGCGAGACCGGCCTCGAGATCGACGAGGAGAAGTGCCGGTACTACAACATGCTGTACTGCATGCGGTCCGTGGCGTTCTGGGTGAGCGCATCGGGTCTCTATGCAGACGGCTCGAGCGGCGATCTTCGCCTTGCTCGCACCGCATGGTCAATCCCCGTGGTGCTCGACAGGGCGGCACGCGAGCTCGGCTACTGAGACGCGGTGCCCCGGCCGATCAGTCGAGGGCGCCAGACGAGAAGAGTTCACCGATCCGGTCGAGGTCGTACCCGAGCGTCTCGGTGAGCAGGTCAACCGTGTGCAGGCCGAAGCTGGGTGCACCGTTGGAGATCGTGCTGGGTGTGCCCGTGAGGCCGAAGCGGGAAGCCTCGACGGTGACGGATCCATGGTGTGGGTGCGGGATCTCGGCGAAGTGTCCGAGGTGCGCAAGCTGTGGATCGGAATAGATGTCGGGGGAGTGGATGACTGCATGCGCAGGGACGCGGTGCGCGATCAGTTCGGCCTCGGCCTCGGACGGCGAGCGGAGCCCCGTCCATGCAGCGACAGCGTCGTTGAGCTCCCCGCGTCGTTCGAGCCGTTCGGCGTTGTTGAGGGACGCGAGATCGCTTCGTCCGATCAGCCATGCCAAGGAGTGCCAATCGCTGTCATCGCGACACGCAACTGCGACCCATCGATCGGTTCCCGTGCACGGGTAGACACCGTGCGGCGACATTGCCGGGTCGTCGTTACCGATGCGGGCAGCCACCCGGCCGTTTACCGAGTAGTCGAGCATCGCAACCGACAGGAAGTTCACTGCCGACTCCGCCTGCGCGAAGTCGAGGTACTGGCCGCGACCCGTGGCTCTGCTCTCCCGGAGGCCGGCGAGCAGCGTGGCAAAGGCGTAACGGGGGGAGATGTAGTCGGTGTACGCGCCGAACGGTCCGGCAGGACCTCGGTCGGGCCAACCCGTAAGGTCGAAGAAGCCGACGAGGCAGGCCGCCATGTTGCCGAACCCTGCGTAGCCGGCCATGGGGCCCTGCTGGCCGAAGAGGCAGGTTGACATCATCACGAGTTGCGGGTTGATGACCCGCAACCGCTCGTAGTCGAGACCGAGTGCGAGCCGGCCTCTCGGTGAGAACGACTCGATGAGCACGTCGGCCCATGCAACGAGGTCGTCGAGGACCTCGCGCCCACCCGGTGAAGCCATGTTGAGCGACAGGCTGAGCTTGCCCGCATTCATGTTGTGGTAAATCGCTGCGTTCTCGGGCAGCGCAAGGTTGTCGAGGAACGGCTGCACCGCCCGAGCGGAGTCCGGTCCCTTCGTGGACTCAACGTGGATGACGGTTGCGCCGTAGTCGGCAAAGTGACGGGCGGTATAGGGGCCCGACACGGCCCACGTGAGGTCGAGCACCTTGAGGCCGGCGAACGGCGCCTGGCGGTTGCCGGGTTCCCGGCTGGGAGTTTCCGTACGTGGGGCCCAGTGCCGGAGCGCCGTTGCGCTGTGCTCGCCGAGCCGCGGACTGCGTCCGAGCGGTACGTACTTCGTGTCGGCGTGTACCGGTGAACCGGGAGCGCGGAAGGGGACCGGAGAGATCTCGGGATCGGTCACCAACTCAAAGAAGTTTCGGAACGCGAATTGGGGGTTCTCGACCACCTCCTCCATCGTCGCGATCGGTCCGATGAGCAACTTGCGGTCGAGCGCCGCCTGGAGCAATTCGGCTTTGGTCCGGTGCTCGCAGACCTTGCCGATGACCTCCTTGAGATAGGTATGGCGTGCGATCGGGGTCTCGCCACCGAAGACGCGCGCACCGAAGGAGGGCCAGTCCTCGTTGACGAGGTCGTCGCCACAGAAGCCGTCCTCCCGTGCCCACTCAACGAGCCGTTTGATGAACGGTGCGAACGGTGCGCCGAACAAGGCGTTCACCAGGACGTGACCGTCTTTGCACGGCCAGATTAGCTGGACGTGGACACCGTTGAGCAAGTGCCCGGTTGCGGTCCGCTGGAACAGCGGCGCCCGGTACGGGGCGGCGAGCACGTTGCTCTGGGTGGCCATGAGCATGGATCGCTGGGCCGAGATGTCGATGTGTTGGCCGAGTCCGCTCGAGTCCCGCTCGGCCAGGGCGACGAGTGCGGCGCACGCTGCGTCGGCGGCGGCGTGCTGGAACACCTGCGGCTCCGTGGTTCGTACGGGCGGCCGATCCTCGTCGCCGGTCATCAGGAGCTGTCCGGCTGCGGCATGGGCGGTGAGGTCGGTTGCGGGCCACTGTGCCTTCGGGCCGGTGGTGCCGAAGGCACTGATGGAGATGGTGACCAACGCAGGGTTGGCCTCCCGCAGTGCCGCAAGGTCGACGTCAACCACGCCGGACTCAATGAGGACGTCAGCGGTGCGGGCGAGTTCCATCAGCTGGGAGGCTCCGCTTTCGGTGCCGAGGTCAAGTTCGATGCTGCGCTTGCCCCGGTTCCAGGCGACGAACGGGAGTGAGCGCTCGGGATGGGGTGTATCGCCGGCAAATGGCGCCAGTGTCCGGACACTGCTGCCGCCGATCGGTTCCACGAGCAGGACGTCAGCGCCGAGCGTGTTGAGCATTTGGGACGCCAATTGCCCTCGGTGATCCGTGAGATCCAGTACGCGGTACGGCTCGACCAACGTGCACCCTCCCCAAACAGCCGACCCCCACGGTCGGGACCGGATAGTTCCGGCCCCCCAGATGGTAGTCCTCACCGGCTGTCGTGGCCGGGGTCGAAGGTGGTCGACTACTCCTTCGGGGCGATGCGTCGGGAGGTGGTGATCTCGCCAGTGCTCCCGGCCCCGAAACCCGTGTAGCGCTTGGTAGCGCCGTGCGGATCCATGTTCTTGTGGATCCGGGTCCCAGTTGCGAGGAGGCCGCCGTCGACGAGGAGGGATTCGCCCACGATGAATCGCGCGTCGTCAGACGCGAGGAAGGCGACGGCGGCGGCGACGTCCTCGGCTGTGCCGCGGTCGGGCCACGGCTGCAAGTCGCTGACTATCCGGCCGAGGGCCTCTTCGTCCCTTCCCACCGCGAGGGGCGTGAAGATCACTCCTGGGCAGACAGCATTCACGCGGATGCGGTGCGGCGCCAGTTCCTCTGCCGTGTTGCGCGTGATGCTCACCACGGCGGTCTTCGCGGCCGAGTAGCCGGTGTGTCCGGAGCCACCCGCCAGTCCGGCCACCGAGGCGGTGTTGATAATGACACCTCCGCCCTGGGGGATCATCACGCGGGCGGCGTGCTTGGTGCCGAGGAACACGCCGCGTACCAGTACCTCGAAGGTGCGGTCCCATGCATCCACGTCCACCTCGGTGATCGGTCCGAACGCACCGCCGATACCGGCATTATTGAACATCACGTCGAGGGTGCCGAACGTGCTGGTGGCGAGGTTCACGAGCGCAACGATGTCGTCCTCCAGCGCCACGTTGCCGGCGAGGAAGCGCAGCCTGTCGGCATCCGCATGCCATGCCTCCAGCATCGCCAGACCGTTCGCCTCGTTGAGGTCACCCGCAACCACGTTGGCCCCTTCGTCGAGGAAACGGCGAACCGTTGCCTTCCCGATGCCACTGGCGCCGCCCGTGACGACAACGGTGCGCCCGGCAAAGCGTGGCTGGTTCATGTGTGCTCCTCGGTAGTCGGCTGCCCTTCTGGGGCGGCGGGGTGCTCTGTTACCTTACGCAACGGTGGGACCTGCGACCGGTGGGGCCCCGGTAGCGCATTGGGAGTGCCGGACATGTTGATGGGTGACATCCTCGAGCTGAACGCCACCAAGTACCCCGACAAGGTTGCGCTGATCACCGACGAGGGGCGCGAGTTCACCTTCGCTGAGCTGCGTGACCGGTCGAACCGGCTGGCGAATGCACTCACCGGTCTCGCCGCCACCGGCGACCGGATCGCGATCCTCGCCGAGAACATCGTTGAGTACGTTGATGCCTACTACGGCGTGCCGACAGCAAACATGGCGCTCGTCTTCCTCAACTACCGGCTGAACCCGCACGAGCTCGCCTGGATCGTCAACGACGCGAACGCGAAGGTGCTGCTCATCGAGCGCCACTACCTCGACGCGATGCTTGCGGTGCGAGACCAGTTCCCGAAGGTGGAGCACATCGTGGTCATCGGGGACGCCTCCGGGCTGAGCGGCGTGAGTGGCTACGACGCACTGACGGCCGCCGCGAGCACGGCACCGCTACCGAGGCCGACCGAGGACGACATCGCCTGGCAGCTCTACACCAGCGGCACTACGGGCCGCCCCAAGGGGGCGATGCTCTCGCACCGCAGCCTTATTACTGCTCTGCTCAATGCGATCATCGCCTACGACGTGCGCCAGACCGACTCGCACCTCTACAGCTTCCCGATGTGTCACGTCGCCGGCTACCTCATCACGCAGCACCATCTCATGGGGGCTTCTGTCGTGTTGCAGCGAGCCTTCGAGGCTGGCAAGTGGCTCGAGCATGTCGAGAAGTACGGCTGCACGACGGGTGGGCTTGCCCCGACGATGATGAACTTCGTGCTCCAACACCCGAAGCTGGACGAGCACGACACCGACACGATGCGCAGCCTGCTCTACGGCGCAGCGGCAATGCCCGTGGAGCTGCTGAAGCGGGCCATCGAACGATTCGGCCCGGTGGTGTGTTCGGGCTTCGGCATGACCGAGCTCGGCGGCAACGTGCTGTATCACCCGAAGTCGGACCACGTGCGCGCCACTCAGGGCGAGGAGCACCTGCTTGCTGCGTGCGGCGTCCCGATGGCCTTTGCTGCCGTCAAGGTGGTCGACGAGAACATGAACGAGTGCCCACCTCGCGAAGTGGGCGAGATCGTGGTGAAGGGCGAACAGTTGCTCAAGGGCTACTGGAACCGCGCCGAGGCCACCGAAGAGGCCTTCAAGGGGGGTTGGTTCCACACCGGCGACATGGCGTGGCGTGACGAAGAGGGTTTCTTTTACATCGTGGACCGTATGAAGGACATGATCATCACCGGCGGCGAGAACGTCTACAGCCGAGAGGTCGAGGAAGTCATCTACGTGCATACCGGGGTGTCCGAGGCCGCCATCATCGGTCTCCCCGATGAGGTGTGGGGCGAGCGAGTTGTCGCTGTTGTTGCGATGAAGCAGGGGATCGGGGGCGGCGACGCGGTTTCCGCCGAGATCATCAAGATCTGTCGCGAACGCCTCGCCGGCTACAAGTGTCCGAAGCAGGTGTTCTTCATCGGCGAACTGCCCAAGAACGTCAGTGGCAAGATCCTCAAGCGCGAACTTCGCGACCAGTTCGCGGGCTGAGGACATCGCAGTGAACCTTCCCGACTACGACGACCTCCCGTTCCTGCCGGGTCTCGATATCCACCACGCCTGGGGTGTATTCGGTGACAACGACGTGCTCGGCTCCATCAATCTCGTGACACCCGAGCGGGTCGCTGCTGCCGCATCGGAGGTCCGCAGCGGTGCGCTGTTCCCGCTCGACCTGCCCATGAACTTGCCCGATCCGCCGATGTTCGGGCGTCAGCCATTCAGCCACCACATCTTCGCCATCAATCGCCACGAGATGGACGACCGACTTGACGGATTCCACCCGCAAGGGAGCACCCAGTGGGACGCACTCGGGCACGTACGGGCACGCGAGCACGGCTACTGGGGCGGCATCACCGACGACCCGATGGATGTGCCGAACGTGCTGGGTATCGAGCACTGGGCCGCTCACGGAATCGCCGGCCGTGGCTTGCTCATCGACGTGGGTGACTTCCTCTGCCGCAACCGGCCGGGATACCACCCGCTGGAGGCCCAAGGAATCAGCGCCGACGACGTGCGCGCAACGCTCGAGGAACAGGGTGTGGTGCCACAGACTGGCGACATCTGGTGCCTGCGCACCGGTTGGGTGGAGGCGTACCGCGCGCTTGACGCGCAGGAGCGCACCGACCTCGCAGCGAGCCCCACCGGTGCTGGCCTGCTTGGAGATCACGACGTTGCCCGGCTCCTCTGGAACGCACACCCGGCGGCTCTGTTGGCAGACAATCCGGCCGTGGAGATGGTGCCCGGTGACCCCAAGGTCGGTTCGCTGCACCGCCGGATGATCCCGACACTCGGTATGGCACTCGGCGAATTCTTCGACTTCGACCGCCTTGCGGCCGCAAGCCGTGCGGACGGGCGATGGACCTTCTTCTTCGTTGCCCAGCCACTCCACCTCCCGGAGGGCATCGGTTCGCCTGGCAACGCGGTCGCGATCCGATGACCGGCACGCAGATTGACCTCACCCGGTACGTCAAGCCGGGCGACACCATCATCATCGGTCAGGGTGCGGGTGAACCCCAGGCGCTGGTGCAGGCTCTTATCGAGCAGCGTCACTCGCTCGGTGGCGTCCGTGTGTACATCGGGGCGAGTTACACCGGCGCCTTTCGGCCCGAGCATGCGGATGCCATCGAATTCATCAGCATCGGAGTGGTGGGCCGTACGGCGGCGCTCGCCGACGCCGGTGTGCTCACTATCATCCCGGCGCACTTCGGCTCGCTCCCGATGCTGATGCGTCGTGGTGTGCTGCGGCCCGACGTGGTGTTTGCGCAGATGACCCCTGCGAATGCTGAGGGCGTTCACTCACTCGGCGCCGTGTGCGACTACCTCAGCAACGCCGTGGAGATGTCGCCGTGCGTGCTGGCCGAGATCAACCCACGTGTGCCGTTCACCATAGGCGATGTCCTCGTACCGTCGTCGCGGATCGCCGGGTTCGTGCACAACGACGTTCCGCTCGTGCCGGTTGAGCGCCGTACACCGTCGTCTGAGGAGGACATCATCGGCCGGCTCGTGGCCTCTGTGGTGCCCGACGGCGCCACTATCCAGTTCGGTATTGGCACCCTGCCCGACGCAATCCTGTCGCACCTTGGCGACAAGAAGGATCTTGGCGTGCACTCCGGCCTCATCAGCGATGCGGTGGTGGATCTGGTTGAACGCGGTGTGATCACTAATGCGCGCAAGGAGATCGACCGCGGCCTCACCGTTGCCGGTTCGTTGCTCGGCACCGAACGCCTGCACGAGTGGGTGACGGGCAACCCATCGGTGGTGATGCGCAACGTGGAGTACACCCACAACGCAGGCGTGCTCGGCCGGCTCGGATCGCTGCACGCCATCAACTCCGCAATTGAGATCGACCTCACCGGGCAGATCAGCGCCGAAGTGGTCGGTGGCCGTCACCTTGGTTTGGTGGGTGGGCAGGGGAGCTTTGCGCGCGCAGCGTGCTTTGCCGAGCAAGGCCGCTCCATCCTCGCCCTGCCGTCGACCGCCAAGAGTGGGGCCACG
>CAEZYY010000007.1_pt1 | contig 86518 bp, 80 predicted proteins | sample 7265861 | NCBI WGS metagenome assembly CAEZYY01 (sample SAMEA6813946, study PRJEB35770) | freshwater metagenome | biome: Freshwater; feature: Freshwater reservoir; material: water | place: Czech Republic | collected 2016-08-15 | depth 30m m | reverse complement strand
TCGCCTGCACGCGATCGCCGAATCGCAGCCGCTCCCGAGGCAGGCGCTCTGCACACGCTTGCCAGATCGCTCCCGTACCACCCCGTTTCGGGAAGCGGAACGTGTTGTTGGGCCCCCACGAGACATCGTCGCGCCCGGTCTCGATGCCCCTGCGCACCCGGTCGACATCGGGCAGCGCGACGCGCTCGCCCATCCACGAGGTGGACAGCAGGTTGAGCGGGTGAGCCCACACCTTGACGTTGTAGGGCTCCATAAAGCCCTCGGCGATGCCCTCACCGAACGTGCTGCGGATCCACGCGAGGAAGTCGGTGGCTGCCGGCCCGCGGGTGGCCGACGCTGCCACGAGACCCTCGAAGCAACGATCCCTCTCCCCCGGGGGAAGGCGGTGGAGGTTGTTCTGGAACGGGTACGGGACGAAGCGGTCACGCATCCACACCCAGGACTCGCGCTGATGGTCGTTCCAACCGTCCGGCCCGAGGAACTCATCCATCGCCAAGTCGAAATACTCGTAATGGGAGAACTGCACGTGGCCGCCAACATCCCACGTGAACCCCTGATCGTCGACGAACGATGACGCCAGGCCTCCGGGGCCCTGCGCCGAGTCGATCAACAGCCACGACCCGACACCGCAGTGCTCCAATTGCCTCGCGGCCCCGAGCCCACACGGTCCCGCGCCAAGGATGAGGAACCCCACCTCGTGCATTGGTGTGCTCTCAGATCTCGAGGCGCGACGGCAGTCGCCGGCCGACCAGGCTGCGGAAGTCCTCGAGGCGGACGCGCGGTCGCCGTGCAGCCGACTTCGAGCCCTGGTCGTACCTGAAGAACGGACGGTGATAGCGCTCTGCGAAGGCACGGTCGGACGGAGCGAGGTACGGCTCGAGATCGTGTGGCATCACGCTGTGGTAACGGACGAGCAATGCGAGTTCCCTCGGCAGCACGTCCACAAGTCGTGAATACCCGAACTCGTCGTGGTTCCACTGGGTGGTTGCCTGCTCGAGGCCCGCTCCGGGTTCGCCGGAGATGAACCGGTTCATGCACACCACGTTCGCTGGGTCCTCGTCGGTCAGCAGGAGCACCTTACCGATGTCGTGAACGATCGCAACAAGGAGCAGATCCTCGTCGGTCACACCATCCGCGATCATCATCTCAAGCGTCTGGAGCACGTGCGTCAATTGGCTCGCCGCGCCGAGTGCCGAATCCGTCGGGTCCACACAGGCACCCAGCATCATCAGCAGGTCCCAGGTACTGATCTCGCCAAGTACGGGGCGGCGTACTTCTCGTCGAGCCGCCGAACGTCCTCGGGGGTCTGGCTGTTGTGCCGGGCCGTGATCAGTCGCTCGTGCTCGTGCTGTGCTGCCAGTTCACGGCGTTCCACCGCATCGCGCCCGTTCCCGCGACCGGCCGCAGGCACGCGCTCGAGAAAGACACCAGCCGGCCTGATTGCCCGATTGGCGGTATCGAGCAGTTGTCGCCGCAGCGTCATTCGCCCTCACCCGGATAATCAGCAAACGATGCCTTGAACACACCTTGGTGGAGCAGGACGGTAGCAACAAGTGCACCGGCGCCGTCACGCAGTTCGCTGCGGGTCCAGTAGCTCTCCACACGCCTGCTCTGACCCACGCACACCAGTTCGTGCGTCACGGAGTACTGCTCCCCCACGAACACGGGCGCGTGTCTCTTCACCTCGAGGTCAATGAACAACCCGACGGAGGGTCCCCGCACTGGGAGGTGCAGGCCGAGCTTCTCGGTGAGCACGCTGAGCATCTCCGTCGGCACCACGGCCCGCCCCCACGGGGACTGCTCGCCCGGGACATACCACGGCGACGGCTCGGTGATCAGGCGACACTTGTCGGCGAGTGAGAACGGGTAGAGGTTCCCGTTCGACTCCTCGAAACCCATCGACACCTGCTCGCTCGGCGATGTCCAACCGACCTCGAGACGGTCGACGATGTAGAGCCGGCCCGGCTGCTTGGCCTGCATCGCCGCAAGGCGCTGGTCCAGTTCGGTGGGCTCGTCGCCGAGCGTCAGCGACGCCGTGAGCACGGACTCCCCGGTGGCCTTGAGTGCCTTACCGCGGGCAGCATTCGCGCCCGTCCTGGTCACCGACGCCTGCACCTGTTCGCCCTCGATCACCATGTTCTCGAAGTGCGCGCTGAGACACCCGCGCTCGAACCATTCCTGCCCCCAGAGCGCAACAGCGAGCGGGTCGAACTGGCTGAAGTGGGTAGGACCCTCGATCGGGGCACCCTTCAGGCCGAGTTTGTCCGCAGTCGCCTCGTCGTGGACGCTCGTGTGCCCGTCGTATTCCTGATCCGCCAACATCTGGCGGGGTGACCGGAACGGTCCGGTGACGGACTCGCCGTCGCGTGTGATCGGTGTGTCGAAGGCTGCTGACATTGAATCATCCTGCCACGGTGGCCCCGCGGCGGCCGAGGCAGTAGACAGACGAAGTGCACTCTCGAGTCGGTCCCGCCCTGCTCGTCGCGGCTGCTGTGTTTCTCGGGGCCTGCTCACCCGGCGGGGCATCCGATGCGGGACCGGGACGCTCGTCCGGGCCGGGCGCCACCAACACCTCGTTGGAACGGCCCACGACGCGACCACCGACGACGCTGCCCGTCAGTACAACGACGACAGCCGCACCGATTACCACTGCCCCGACGACGACAACGACCACGACCGCGCCGCAACCCACAACCACCTCGGCGCCGCGCAAACCCGGCACGGCAACACTCGCCTTCGTCGGCGATGTGATCGGCCTGATCCCCAATATCGAGCGAGCGCGGCGCAACGCCGGCGGCAATGGTTACGACTTCCGGCCCATGTTCGATCGCGTGCGACCGCTCATCTCCGCAGCCGACTACGCAATCTGTCATTTCGAGGTTCCCGTACGGCCGCAGGGCCAGGGCTGGACACCGCGCTACGTCACGCCCAGCGAACTCGTCGATGCGGTGGCAGATGCGGGTTTCGACCGTTGTTCACTCGCCTCGAACCATGCGCTCGACCGAGGAGTGGCGGGGATCGACGCAACCGCAGCCGCGTTCGATGCCATCGGCCTCGGCCGCACCGGAACTGCTGTGAGCGCGCAGGACGCCGTGCCGGACATCGTCGAAGTGAACGGCATCCGTATCGCTCACCTCTCCTACACCTACGCAACACCAGGCCACCCGCTACCCAAGGACGAGCCATGGCGCGTGAACCTGATCAACCGGAAGCAGATCCGAGCGGATGCGCAGACGGCCCGAGCAGCCGGGGCCGAGTACGTCATCGTGTCGCTGCACTTCGGCAAGACGATGATCACCCCGCCCGACGACCTCCAGCGCAAGACCGCCCGCTGGCTCTGGGACAACACCGAGGTCGACCTCATCGTCGGGTCCCACTCACACGTCGTCCAGCCGATCGACCATCGCGGTGACCGCTACGTGCTTTACGGCATGGGGAACCACCTCGCCACGTTCCCCGGAGGCCCGATCACCTCGCTGAAGGCGCAGGACGGCCTGCTGGTATTCATCACCATCCACCGGGCGGCCAACGGCAGGATCGTCACGGACCGCCCCTCCATCGTGCCGACCTGGGTGGGCAAGGGCGACGAAACGTACGCGGTTCACGATGCACGAAACTTCGACGACCCCTCGCTGTCCCCCGCTCTTCGCAAACGGCTCCGGGACTCGCTCCGCCGGACGAGGGCCGTCGTGGGTGACTACCTGGCCCCTCGGCAGCCACCGTCCCCCTGAGGCGTGCGGCCGGGTTCCCGGCTAACGTCGTTACTGCGAGTTGGCCAGTAGCCGTCAGGGGGACGGGCACTACGGCGGCCGCAGGAGACGAAGAGATGCCGGTCTTTACCGCAGATGATGGCGTGCAGATCCACTACGACGTGCGTGGTGACAAGGGACCGGGAATCATCCTGTCCCATGGTTGGTGCGGAAACCGCAACCACTGGGCGCCTCAGCTGGCGCACTTCTCGAAGAACTACCGCGTGCTCTCGATCGACCGTCGTGGCTACGGCGCGTCCACACCTCCGGCCGACTACAAGTACTCCCTCGAGCGCGAGGCCAAGGACGCCGCCCAGATTGCCGAGTCGCTCGGTATCACCGACGCACTCGTGGTGGGCCATGCCGGTGGCTTCCCCGGCGCACTCGGCCTCGCCGCCATGTATCCCAAGTTGGTTCGTGGTCTCATCCTCGAAGAGGGCGTGCCACTCGGGCACACCCCAGCCATGGACGAGCTCGTCGCCGGACTGATCGCCAACATCAGCGGCCCCGGTTTCAGCGATGCAATGCGCGGGATCTACCCGAACTTCTTCCACCCCGAGGCTGACGTGTCGTGCGTCGCGATGTGTGCCGATGATGCCGCTCGCACCCCGCAGAACGTTGCCGTGGGCTACCTCGAGGCGCTGCACCACATGGACGCGTTCTCGCTCGCCAAGTCGTTGAAGATCCCGGTGCTGTTCGTCTGGGGCGAGATCCCGTTGCGGCCGATCACCGTGGAGGAACTGCGCACCGCTGTCCCGCACTCGAACCTCGTCACCGTGCCCCACACGGGCCACTTCGTGCACCTCGACAACCCGGCCGGATTCAACGCCGAGCTCGAAAAGTTCCTCGCCAGCCTGCCTGCGCACGCCGGCTGAGCCTTCGCACCGCCAGTTGTCTGGGTCGGTTTTCGGTTGATCGTCAGCCGGGAACCGGCCCATTGGCCGTTTTGGGCTGTCTCCCACGGACCGGCGTCACCACCGCCGGGCTGACTAGCCTCTATACCGTCGCCAGTCCGGCGAGATACCCCATCGCACGCCAGAAGAGATGCCCCCCATGACTGCAAACAAGGCAACGATCGTCTACACCTTCACCGACGAGGCCCCGCTGCTGGCCACCTACTCGTTCCTGCCGATCATCCAGGCGTACGCCGGGGTCTGCGGTGTGGAGGTCGAGTCCCGCGACATCTCGCTCGCAGCCCGCATCCTTGCCCAGTTCCCGGACCATCTCACCGAGGCCCAGCGGGTGCCTGATTCGCTCGCTGAGCTCGGCCAGTTGGCACTCACGCCCGAGGCCAACATCATCAAACTCCCCAACGTCAGCGCCTCGCTGCCGCAGCTGAAGGCTGCCATCAAAGAGCTTCAGGGCCACGGTTACGCCCTGCCGGACTACCCGGACGAGCTGAAGACTGACGAGAACCGCAACGTGCGTGCGCGCTACGACCGGGTGAAGGGCAGCGCCGTGAACCCGGTGCTCCGTGAGGGCAACTCGGACCGCCGTGCCCCGCTCTCGGTGAAGGACTACGCACGCAAGCACCCGCACTCGATGGGCAAGTGGTCCGCGGACTCCAAAACCCACGTCAGCACCATGACCGCTGGCGACTTCTTCGGCAACGAGAAGTCCGTCACCGTGCCCACCGCCACCGACGTGCGCATCGAACTCGTGGCCACCGACGGCAACGTCACCGTGCTCAAAGCCAAGCTCTCCCTGCAGGCCGGCGAGATCATCGACGGCACCTTCATGAGCAAGAAAGCGCTCGTGAACTTCCTTGCCGAGCAGGTCGCCGATGCCAAGGCACAGGGCGTGCTGTTCTCGCTGCACCTCAAGGCCACCATGATGAAGGTGTCGGATCCGATCATGTTCGGCCACGCCGTGCGCGTGTTCTTCGCCGACGTGTTCGCGAAGTTCGGCGATGCGCTGGCCTCCGTGGGTGCAGACCCGAACAACGGTCTCGGTGCGGTGCTCGATGCGGCGGAGAAGCTGCCGGCAGCACAGCGCGACGCCGTGCTCGCCGCCATTGAGGCAACCTATGCAACCGCACCCGATCTCGCCATGGTGGACTCCGACCGCGGCATCACCAACCTGCACGTGCCGAGCGACGTCATCATCGACGCGTCGATGCCGGCAATGATCCGCACCTCCGGGAACATGTGGAACAAGGCGGGCGGGGAGCAGAACACCAAGGCCGTCATCCCGGACCGAAGCTATGCCGGCGTGTACACAGCGGTCATCGACGACTGCCGCAAGCACGGCGCGTTCAACCCGTCCACGATGGGCTCGGTGCCGAACGTTGGCCTCATGGCCCAGGCGGCAGAGGAGTACGGCTCGCACGACAAGACGTTCGAGATCCCCGTCGACGGCACGGTGCGTGTTGTCGATGGATCCGGCGCAACGCTGATGGAGCACCGCGTCGAGGCCGGCGACATCTGGCGCATGTGCCAGACGAAGGACCCGGCCGTGCGCGACTGGGTGAAGCTCGCCGTGAACCGTGCCAGCGCAACCGGCGACCCAATCGTGTTCTGGCTCGACGAGAAGCGACCGCACGATGCCGCGCTGCTCGCGAAGATCAGGCAGTACCTGCCCGAGCACAACCTCGACGGCGTCCAGATGGAAACCCTCGACCCCGAGGCTGCCTGTCGCTTCTCGCTCGAGCGGATCCGCAAGGGCCTCAACACCATCTCGGTCACCGGAAACGTGCTGCGCGACTACCTCACAGACCTGTTCCCGATCATGGAGCTCGGCACGAGTGCCAAGATGCTCTCCATCGTCCCGCTCATGGCCGGCGGCGGTCTGTTCGAAACCGGTGCCGGTGGCTCGGCGCCCAAGCACGTGCAGCAGCTCGTCAAGGAGAACTATCTCCGGTGGGACTCCCTCGGCGAGTTCCTTGCGCTGGCCGCCTCCTTCGAGCAGCTCGCAGCGTTCGCGAACAACAGGGGCGCCAAGGTGCTCGCAGACACGCTGGACCGTGCAACAGGGTTGCTGCTCGAAAATGAGAAGTCACCGGCCCGCAAGGTTGGCCAGCTGGATAACCGCGGCAGCCACTTCTACATCGCCCTGTACTGGGCGCAGGAACTCACCAAGCAAACCGACGACCCGTCACTCGCCGCACGGTTCGCCCCGCTCGCAACCAAGCTTGCGGCGGAGGAGGCCGCCATCGTCGCGGAGTTCACTGCGGTGCAGGGCCACCCGGTCGACGTCGGCGGCTACTACGAACCGGACCCGTCCAAGACCACAGCGGTCATGCGCCCGAGTGCCACGTTCAACGCTGCACTCGCCACGCTGCGTTGACGCCCAACTTCTCCGGTTTCCGGGTTGAGATCTGGTTGGACTTCCAACCAGAAATCGATCCGGAGGTTCGTCAGCCGAAGAGGTCGATGGGGAAGGCGTCAATCAACGGCTGCAAGTTGATGACCGGAGCCGTTTCGCCGCCGAGAGCCAACGCCTCCGGGATCGAGGATGCGCGTACGTAGTTCGGTCGGCCGGTGCCGAGGTAGTAGTCGGCGAACTTGAACTCGGGCTCGGCCCGGTTGATAATCGATCGTGCAGGCACACCAAAGGCCTCGGCCACGATCACTGCGTGAAGGGATGTCGCTACGACGAACTCGCTCTGCACAACAGTACGCAACACGTGTTCCACATTCGCCCGTGGTGAGATGAAGTGGAGTCCGTGACGTTCCTGGCGCCAGGGGTCGTCGATGTGCGGTATGAAGGTCACCCGGTGACGCTTGTTTTCAGCGAGCAAGGTGAGATCTGGGCGGACGGATGGGAGCAACAACGCGGGATCCCCGAAGACCTCCGGGCAGCCAACCCCGCGTGCGAGCAACCAGTCGCGCGTGCACGGCCCTCGTACGGCTCGCACATCGAGTTGATCGAACCGATGCTCATCCTCCCGCAACCGGCCGTTTCGGCCCGATCCCCACACCACGTCGCCGGTTTGTGCGAGGTGCATGATCGACCCGATGGTGAGGAGGCGCCGGGTGGGTGCGGCAGTTGGCCTCCATCCCCTCTGGGCGAGGAGTAGCGGCACGATCATCGGACCGAGCAAATCGCCAAAGTTCCGCACAGGACGAGCGAAGTAGCGGCTCAACCGGCGGGGTAACCGGTGCATCCAAGCGGGCGGCCTCGGATCGTTCCAGAACACCACCTCTGCCACTGCTCAAGAGCCTACCAACAGTGGCGTTGTCGGGCTCCGCCGCCCCTTCGCGACGGAGCCCGCCGTACAGCCCGCGGGTGGCGAACACGCCGTGCGGCGCTCGCCCTTCGCTGACCGGTCGAACTATGCGTCAGGTTGCGGTGGGCGGCAGCACCCGACGAAGCAGCTCGGCTCCACGGCGACCGACCATGTCGGGCTGGGCAAGACGTTGCCGGGCGTCGGCGACCGTGAACAGCCCTCGATCGAGGCAGTACGCGACCATCTCCATCAAACGCGGCGTCGAAAGTTCAGGAGCCATGTCGATGACCGTGCGCAGCGGAGTCGTACAGGGGATGCCGGCAACCTGGACGGTGTCGGTCTCGGGAACGTCGTCGTGGTGGACGATGAGCTCGCGTGCGCCCATCCGCACCGTCTCGGTGAGCATTCCGTTGCCGTCGACTCCGAGGGGCTCCAGCAGGGCGGCGATATCCACCATGTCGAGATCATCCTCGTCAACGTCATCCTCATCGAAGCCATCCGCGTCGGGGCCGTCCTCGTCGAACTGGCAACCACACGTCAGCATCTGGCCTCGGCACGCCGGGCAACGCTGTAGATCACAACCGGGGTGGTGCGAGCCGCCGCCGAGCACTCCGCAGTCCCCGCACCGAGCGCTGGTCGACGACCCGCTCCGGACGGCTTGGAAAGTTGCCAGGGGGAAGCGCTGGCCGTTCCGATGGAGCGCGTCGACGACGCAAGAGGCGGCCGTCCGCATTTCTCGCTCACACCATTGGCAGACGGCCATCACGCCACCTCCCGAAGGTCGACACGGTCGGAAGCCGGAAACGGCCTCCCCACGGAACAATCGTCCGGATGTTGCAATAGCGCACGGTGCATCGGTGGCCCCTCGTTCGATCAGTTGACCTGACGGGGACAGTGGTCCCGAGGCGCAGCACGGCGCTGCTGGAAACCTACCGGCGCGCGGTTCGCACTCGCAACGGCCTCGCACCCTCGGCGCGCGACCTTCATTCACTGTCCCTGTCAGGTGGCCTGGGGGCGACGGGCGTGTTTCTCCCTCTTGTACTGCTCAACAGCCTTGCGGGAACTTCGCCAGATCCCGTCGGACCCCTGCACCGCATCCAGACGACTACGGCATGAGGCCGCCAATTGACTCCGACTAGGGTGCTTGATGCGGTACCTCCGCGAGCTTCGTACGGGAGAGATGATGGGAACGTTCGACAACAAGGTCGTGGTGGTAACTGGCGCCAATACCGGGATCGGCGCTGCGGCAGCCATGAAGTTCGCAAGCGAGGGAGCCCAGGTAGTGCTCGCCGCTCGCCGAGTGGACAAGGGTCTCGAGGTGGAGAACACCATCAAAGCAGCCGGCGGGAAGGCACTCTTCGTGCGCACGGACGTCACCCAGCGTGCCGATGTGGAGGCTCTGATCAACCGCACCTTGGACACGTACGGGAGGCTTGATTGCGCGGTGAACAACGCTGGCGTCTCCGGCCCGGTCCTGGTTCCGCTCGCCGACGTTGAGGAAGATCAGTGGGACGAGGTCATGAACACCAACCTGCGGGCGGTCTGGTTGTGCATGAAGTTCGAGATCGCGGCGATGCTCCGCGGGGGCGCAGGTTCGATCGTCAACATCTCGTCCATCTACGGCACCAAACCGCACGATCTTGGCGCAGCGCCGTACGCAGCGAGCAAGCACGGCGTGAACGGACTCTCGAAGAGCGCGGCAGTCGACTACGCGACCCAAGGGATTCGAGTGAACGTGGTTGCCCCCGGGTACACCCATTCCGACATCATCGACTCCTACATCGAGCAGGCGCCAGAGTTAAGCGCGCTGGTTGTCGCTCGCCACTCTGCGATGAACCGTGTCGGGGATGCGAGCGAGACCGCCGAGGCGATCGCATGGCTCTGTTCCGACGCCGCCAGCTTCGTCAATGGGGTGGTCCTCGATGTCGACGGCGGGTCCACGACGAAACTCGTGTGAGTCCGACGCCTGAACGCGTCGAGGACAAAGTGCCGCCGCCGTAACGCACTCAAGACGTTGGTCCAGTACATACGTGGTGTCACGGTGCACCGCACGGCTCAGGGCGTTGGACTCGCCCGATCCGGTTGGTGACGGAGCCCGCCATACAGCCCGCGGGTAACGAACACGCCGTAGAGCAACGGCTCGGCAAGACGGCGGGGAATTCGGAATCGCGCACCCTTGGCTGTGGCCACCGTCAGTCCTTCGTGCTGGAGGCCGAACACCGAGCCCCACCGGTACTTCGGTGCCCGAAAGCGCCGCCGGGGCGCGCGACCGCGCAGCACGCTGCCGACGTTGCTCACGACCGCCCGGTAGCCCCAGTTGCGTGCCGAACTTCGCAGCGGGTCGGATGCTGCAACGTCGCCAACAGCGAACACGTTCGCAAAGCCGGGCATCTGCAAGAACTCGTTGACGCGCACGAACCCTTGTTCATCGAGCACGACGGTCGGAAGGAACGCCGAATGGGGTCGTACCGCGCCGACCGCCCACACCACCGCATCAGCCTCAACCGGTGGTTGTCCGCTTGACCACTCAATTGGCCCCTCCGTGATCCGGTTCGGCGCGATGCCTTCGGGTAGTACCGCCCGATGCTCAGGATGCAGGATCACCCCATGGTCACGCAATGTGCGTTCGACCCATCGGCGTACCTTCGGATGGTGCTGAGGGAGCAACTCATTTCCCGGGAAGAACAGGTGGACCGTGACACCCGGTCGTCGCGCGACATTGTCGGCCACGCTCGCTCCAGTGGCACCGCCGCCCACCACTGCGATGGTTCGTGCCACGTCGAGTCGTTGCGCACTTTCCGCAATACGCGCCGCTGCAGCAGCCAGGTCCTCCACACGGTCATCTCGCCAGAACCCGTTACTCACACCGGTGGCGATCACCAGTGCTTCGTAACGGATGTCTTCGGTCAAGCCATCCGCACGCTGAACGCACACCGACGACCCGCCGAGATCAACCGACGCAATGCGACCATGATGCACGTCCACGTTGTCGAAACGGCGAAAGCGGGACAATGGCACAAAGTAACTGCGCTTCCAGTGTTCCGGATCCGTGAGACGCATACCGAGTTCCTGACCACTCACCAGTGCAGGACGAGTGGTCACCGCCACCACCCGGCACGAACGCGCCAAACGGGTCGCCACCAAGATGCCCGTGTCGCCGAGGCCGGCAACAACGACGGTGGGTTTGGGCATCACACACTCCACGGGTTGCTGACCACGGAGTTCTACTACGGCAGCGGTCGGAGGATAAAGCCTCCGGCATCGCCGTCCGTCTCACCCCCCATCAGGCGCGCGACGAAGAGACCCACACATCCACCGTGACCTCACCGAGGCCCTGCGGGCCGGCGTCTTTCTGGAACCGCAGCGGGGTCATCGCGTAGAGGTCCGCAGCCGACTGTTTGGTGAGCTGCAGCGCGTACCGGACATGTGTCGAGGACCGCGCCTCCACCGGTGGCTCGGAACGTCGCTTCATCCGCTCGCCCACCCGTTCCCGATCGCTGAGGTCGGGCTTCATCTCCTGCAGATGGAGCGGGCCAGGGGTGACGGTGACCCACCAACCGTCGGGGCGCAGCACACGGGCGAACTCGTCGAAGGGGTGTGGGGCAAAGACGGACATCACTACGCCGACCGAGCCGGCGAGTACCGGAAGCCGGTAGGCGTTGCCGACGACAAACATCATGTCGTGGTGTGCTTTGGCCGCCATCTGCACAGCGGTCTTCGACACGTCGAGTCCGTATCGATCACCCTCCACTTGCGTGAGGTACCAGCCCTCGCCACACCCCACGTCGAGCACCGGGCCGGGGGCGCCAGCCGTAGCAGCGGAGAGCGCGTTGGCAATCGGGAGGAAATTCCCTGCGGTGAGGAAACGGCGGCGGGCGGCAAGCGACTCACCGGTGTCACCGGGGACGGCGTCCGACGGCAGACGACCGCCGACGAGGAGATTCAGGTAGCCGCCGCGGCCACGATCGAACGAGTGCCGGTTCGGGCATAGTGCACCGATCTCGGTGACATCGAGCGCCAACGAACAGTTCGGGCAGGCAAACACCCTGCGAGGGTACTGGCGGGTCCGTCACTCCCCAGTTGCAGCGATACGACTGCACGACGGCAGCCGAAACTTCAGTGGCACGCCGAAGGTATAGGTTCTTGGCACTGTCCCGAAACGGGACCCAAAAGAATTCGAGACGATCTTGAGCACACTGCTTGCCATCCGCCACAACGTTGCAGATTTCTCCGTATGGCGAGTTTCTTACGATCGTGCAGCAACAATTCGCGCAACACACGGCTGCACCGCTGATTCGGTTTTCCGCTCGGCCGAGTACCCGAACGATGTGTTCGTCACTCACGAATTCCCCTCGCACGCACAAGCCTCAGCCTTCGTTGCCGATCCGCAGTTGCACAAGCTCATGGAAGTTGCGGGTGTCGCGTCGGCACCGCGATTCGAGATCTTCGACCGCGCCTAGAGGCTGAGCGCTGAGCGTCCCGATGGTGCTGCCGCGCACAGCGAATCTCCCGAACTGAGCAGTCAGGACGACAACAAACGCACGGCAACAACGGTCTCGAGCGCGGCCATCGCAACCTCGTAGCCCTTGTTGCGGTCGTCCTCACCGCTGCGCACGCGGGCCTGCTCCTCGTCGTACACGGTGAGGATGCCGTTGGTGATCACGATGTCGGTGACCATCGAGAGGTGCATCAGGCCGGCAGCGCTGGCGTCGCAGACCACCTCGAAGTGGTACGTGTCGCCCTTGATCACGGCGCCGAGCGCCACGATTGCGTCGTGACGACGCGCATCGGCCACGACCTTGGCAACCTGGGGGATCTCGAGCGCACCGGGAACCCAGATCACGTCCACATCGTCCGGTCGCACGCCGTGGGCCTCGAGGGCCCGACGGGCGCCCGTAACCAGATTGTCCACGATGGCCGAGTTGAAGACGCTGCTCACGATTGCAACCCTCAGGCCGCTGCCGTCGACCGGCTTGCGAGACGAGGAACCCGAGCGCAGATCAACGCTCATCCCGAGACCTCCGCCTCACCCTGCTCCAACCGGATGTCGTCGGGCAGGAGATGGCCCATGCGGTCGCGCTTGGTCCTCATGTAGCGCTCCGCCTCCGGGTGCACCGGCAGGTGGATCGGCACGCGCTCGCTGATCGTGAGGCCGAATCCCTCGAGCCCGCCGTACTTGTCGGGGTTGTTGGTCATCAGCCGCATCGACTCCACGCCGAGATCGGCCAGGATCTGCGCACCCACGCCGTACTCGCGGGAATCAACGGACAGGCCGAGTTCCACGTTGGCGTCGAACGTGTCGAACCCCTCGTCCTGCAGACCGTAGGCACGCAACTTGTGGGTGATACCGATTCCGCGGCCCTCGTGACCGCGCAGGTACACCACCACACCGCGGCCCTCCTCGGCAATGCGCCGCATGGCTTCCTGCAACTGGGTTCCGCAGTCACACTTCACGCTGCCGAACACATCGCCGGTGATGCACTCGCTGTGCACCCGGACGAGGACCGGATCTCCCGACACGTCGCCCATGGTGTAGGCGACGTGGGTCTCACCGTCAAGCATGCTCTCGTAGGCGTGACACTGGAACTCGCCCCACTTGGTTGGCACCCGCGCGGACGCCATGCGCTCCACCAGTCGCTCGTGACGACGGCGGTAGCGGATGAGGTCGGCAATGGAGATGAAGTTCAGCCCGTGCTCATCGGCGAAACGGCGGAGATCGTCTGCACGCGCCATCCGACCGTCGTCGAGCACGACCTCGCACAGCACGCCGGCGGGTCGGCGTCCGGCCATGCGGGCGAGGTCAACAGATGCCTCGGTGTGACCCGCACGCTTCAGCACCCCACCGGGTCGTGCCCGCAACGGGAACACGTGGCCCGGTCGGTTGAACTCGGTCGCCCCGCGGGCCGGGTCGGCCAGCGCACGCAGGGTACGCGCACGATCAGCCGCCGAGATGCCCGTCGTCGTGCCCTCGCCGAGGTCCACGCTCACCGTGAACGCCGTGCCGAGGGCCTCGTTGTTGTCGCGCGGCACGACCATCTGGGGAAGGTCGAGCTCGGAGCAACGCTCACCGGTGAGACCGACGCAGATCACGCCCGAGGTGTGGCGCACGAAGAAGGCGATCGCCTCGGGTGTCGCGAGGTCCGCGGCCATGATGAGGTCGCCCTCGTTCTCACGGTCCTCGTCATCGGCCACAACCACGATCTCGCCACGACGGATCGCAGCCACTGCGTCCTCGATGGAATCGAACCGGATGCTCATTGCTGATCTCCTTGCGCGGTTGCGGACTTCGGCAGGTACGCGACAACCAGCCGTTCGACGTACTTGGCCATCACGTCGACCTCGAGGTTCACGTGATCACCGGGCTTGCGCGAGCCGATCGTGGTGACCTCGGCGGTGTGCGGGATCACAGCAACCGTGAAACCGTCTGGGAGCGCGTCCACAACGGTGAGGCTCACGCCGTCCACCGTGATCGAGCCCTTCTCCACGATGTACCGGGTGAGGTGCTCGGGTGCCCGCACGTGCAGATCGGGCCAGGGGGCGACGATCTCGCCGACCGCGTCGACGTGGCCCTGCACGAGGTGACCGCCCATTCGGTCCGACATGCGCACGGCACGCTCGAGGTTCACTGGGTCGCCGACAGAGACGTGGGCGAGTGTCGTGCGGGAGACGGTCTCTTCTGACACGTCGGCCTGCCACCAATCGTCGCCGAAGGCGACAACCGTGAGACAACAGCCGTTGACGGCGATGGAGTCGCCGAGCGACACATCGTCGAGGACACGCTTGGCCTGAACGCGCAGCACACCATCGGCGAACGATGACACGCGAGCCAGCTCTTCAACAATGCCGGTGAACATCAGGTCGCCGCCCGCATTGACACCCGTGCTGCCGCCATGGTCTCCCGCTCCTACCGTTCTCTCGGATCACTACGTGACGCGGAGAGGGAACAGGACAGCCCACCTAAGCCCCACCATGGAATGGCGGAGCCCGGACCTCTTGCCTGCTCCCATCCGGACTGTGACCGTCGGCCCCGGAGTTTCACCGGATCGGCCCCCCGACCGAAGCCGGAGGGTTCGCGGGCTGTAACCGCCGGTTGGGAATTACACCCAACCCCGCAGGTAATTGACTTGTGACAAATTGGTGGCGGGGGCAGGATTTGAACCTGCGACCTTCGGGTTATGAGCCCGACGAGCTACCTGGCTGCTCCACCCCGCGGCGAAGAACCTTTATCTTACCTCCGGAACCCCCGGAACCCAAGCGCCCCAACATCTCGGTTTACTTCTGGCGACCTGTCCGCCAGAAGTAGACCGAGATCCCCGGGTTGCCCGCAGGATCAGCGCGGCTTAGCCACCTCGGCGAGGGTCCGCAGGAAGCGGTCGTTCTCCTGCACGCTGCCGATGGTGATGCGAATCCCCTCGTTGCTGAACGGCCGGGTGACCACACCGCGCTTCTCCATCTCGAAATAGATCGCGTCGGCATCACCGGCGAGCGGCAGGTACACAAAGTTGGCCTGGGCATCGGGCAGGGTCCATCCGGCACCCTTCAGGGCGGAGATCACGCGGGCGCGCTCGCCGAGGATGCGACCGACCCGTTCGTTGATCTGTTCCTCGGCGTCGATCGCCGCAATCGCTGCCGCCTGGGCAAGGGCGCTCACGGCGAACGGGAACAGGGTCTTGTCGATGGAGGCAATGACCTCCGGGTGACCGATCGCGTACCCGGCCCGGATACCGGCAAGACCGTGGGCCTTGGAGAACGTGCGAGTAACCACCACGTTCGGGAAGTGCGGAACGAGTTCGTGCACGGGGTCGCCGAATGACGGGTCGAGGAACTCCCGGTAGGCCTCGTCGATCACCACCACGGTGCTTGGGCTGATACCGGCGAGCAGGTCCCTCATCTCGCTGACACGCAACGCCGTGCCCGTCGGGTTGTTCGGCGTGGCGAGCAGCACCATGCGCGTCGAGGGCGTGATTGCCTGTGCCAGCGCGTCAAGGTCGAACGAGTGCGCTGCGTTGAGCGGTGACGTGACCTCCTTGCCGCCCATCAACTTCGTGTACACCGGGTACACCTCGAACGAGCGCCACGGATACACCACCTCGTCGCCCGCATCGATATAGGTGAGGAACAGTTGCTGGAGCAGGCCGACCGACCCAGAGCCCACGGTGACACCCTCCACGTTCACGCCAAGCCACGACGCGAGTCGTTCGCGCACGGCGGTGGCCCGGTGGTCCGCGTATCGGTGCGCCCCCTCGGCGGCCCGGGTGACTGCAGCAACGATCGCGTCGAGTGGCGGTTCCGGGTTCTCGTTCGACGCGAGTTTGATGGCGTTGGTGATGCCGTGTTCCTTCTCGGCCTGGGCGGCACCCTTACCGGGACGGTACGCAGGAAGGCTCTGGACGGCGGGACGGGCGGCGGGGATCACAGTGTCACGGTAGCCCGAAGGTTCCCGGCCGAACCGATCCTGAACTACCGTGCATTGGGTCGGTTCTGCCGTCATCACCGCCCCCAGAGTCAGGTCCCATCACACCGATGTCCCGCAAGAAGCAGATCGAAGAACTCCGGGCGCTGCTTGAGCAGTTGCGGTCCGATTTCGTGAACGCCGAGGGCCGACGGCAGGACCACGTGGACCGCCTCGACACCGTCGAGGTGATGATCGATGGGCACGACTCCACCCTCGACGACACCTCCGAAATCGTCCGCAGCCTGCCACCGGTGGACAAGATCGCCCGCACCGAGATGGTCGACGAGTTGAGCGCTGCCACCAACCAGTCCTTCGGGCAGGTACACGACACGCTTGCCGCTCAGGAATCAACGATCACTGCCCAGGCCAGCACCATCGCCGAACAGCGAGCCCTGATCGACACCCTGCAGGCACAACTACGCCAGATGGAGAACTTCACCGCCACGGAGACGGCGCGTATTCAGGCCCGCCTCGCCGAGATCAGCGAACAACTCACGCGCCAGGTCGAAGAACTCGGCCACGAGGTGGATGCCGCGGCACGCCGGGCCGAGCAGGCCGCCACCGATGCACAGGCACCCGTGGCCGCGCTCGACGACATCAAGGCCGCTCAGGTACGCCTCGCCGGGGAGCAGGTCCGCTACGACCTCGCGCTGCGTGCCGAACTGGCCGAACTCGCCGAACGTATGCGCCGCTCGAACCGCGGCTGACCGCTCGAACCGCGGCTGACCGCTCGAACCGCGGCTTACCGCACCGCGTCAACCTCGCCGGCCTGATCACCAAAAACACACGAGCCGCCGACCTTTCGGTCGACGGCTCGTAGCGTGATTGATCGCTGGTAGAGCGATTAGATCTTGAATTGCCAGATCTCTCCGGCGCCCGTCGAGGTGCTCTTGTTCGCCACGAGGATCGTGTTGTGCAGCTTGGCGAAGCCGCTCGGGTCAACAAGGTCGGTGCCGAAGGTCTGCCAGGTTCCTGAGGATGCAGCGGTGCCGTCCTTGTTGATACCGATGCGGGTGATGGCACCGTTTGCGCCGGTTGACAAAACCGTGCGCAACTGGACCACGTAGAGCCCGTCCTTGGCGAAACCGCAACCGGTGATCGGGTTGAGACCCGTGGCCCAGGCAACGGCCGAGGTCATCGGATCCGTTGCACGGGTGTCAATGCGCCAGATCGTCGAGGCGGCCGTGGTCAACCCGTAGAACGAGGCGAAGTTCAGGTCGCCGACGTAGAGGTAGCGACCACGCTTAGCAATGCACGCAGGTGCAGCGTCATGATCGGGCACCGGGTTCGGGATGTAGGAGATGAGCGTCTGGGTGTAGACACCCTTCTTCTTCTGCACGAGCGTCACCGTGTTTGCGCCGGCATCAACCACCCAGTGCTTGTTGCCCTCGCTCACCACGGCGTAGGGGTTGGCATCGGGGAAATCGTTGGTGGGTGCCCACACGTCGGTCTTATGTGCGTCGCTCCAGTCCCAGTTGGTGCCACCGACGTTGGCGAGTGCAGCGGGCGTGAACACACCGCGCTTCTTGCGGAACTCAACCAAACGTCCTGCATAGGTGCTGATCGCCGAGCCGAGCGTCGGCGTCGGCGTCGGTGCGCCGTCTGCCGCTGCGAAGTCTGCGGCGATGCCCTGCGCAGACTCGGCCATCACGCCGAACACACGGTGCTTGCCCTGGACATCAATTCCGTCGATGCCGACGACTTCGCTACCTGCCCTGATGGACAGCAGCCCGTCCACGATCTTGGTGGAGCGCTGCTTGCTCTTGCCGAGCTTCTCGAAGCGGGTGATGGAACCCGTGAAGCCGAAGCAGGTGGACTCGGACTCGATGGTGATGCACTCATCGCCGCCCGTGCCGGCCTCGGACACGTAGACGAGGTTGTCGCCCTCAGACGCCAACCCGCGGGGGTTGTTCAGGCCCGTGGCCACCACGGTGTGGCTGCTCGGTACCGGGCGCGGCTTTTTGGCGAAGGCTGGGCCGGCGAACAGGCCCAGACCGACCGTGGCAGTGACAGTTCCGACTGCCAGAACTCGAAAGCTGCGGCTGCGATTATTGCGATTCGCGTTCATGCGACTCCTCTGGGTACTTGATCCCCTACGAGGAACATAACGCCTGACCGCCAGATCCATGACGGTCATGCCCAGATTTCTCACCGGCCGATACCGCCAATTCTTCCCCTGAGCAGCGACGATCAGCGTTCTAGCGGGCGAGCAGTGGGACGTACGAGTCGAGTACGGCAAGCACCTCGGCCTCGGGAGCCGACGGCAGGCCGAGGGCCACCCGAGCCACCCCTTGCTCGGCATAGGCGTCGATGATCTCGGGCTTGGCCGGGCAGCCGAAAACCCCGACCTCGATCGAGTTCGGGTTCCGGCCCGCTTCCTCGGCCATCGACCGCAGCAGCGGCATCTTCTCGAGCACGTTGCCGCGACCGTGGATCGGCATCCACCCATCGCAGTACTCCACAATGTGACGGAAGGTCACCGAACCGCCGGCACCGCCCATGATTACCGGAGGGCTCGGCCACTGCACCGGCTTGGGCCAGCTCCACGACGGGGAGAACCGCACGTGCTCGCCCTCGAAGCCAAACTCCTCCTCGGTCCAGAGTCCCCGCATGGCGAGCACCGTCTCGCGCACGGTTGCCCGGCGCTTCTTCGGGTCGACGCCGTGGTGCTCCATCTCGTCCTCGTTCCAGCCGACGCCCACCCCGAACAAGAAGCGACCGTCGGACACGAGGTCCACCGACGCCACCGACTTCGCCAGCGTGATGGCGTGGTGCTGGGCGACCAGGCATACGCCGGTACCTACCTTGAGCGTGCTGGTCACCGCGGCCGCCGCCGTGAGGGCAACGAACGGGTCAAGCGTGCGCCGGTACATGTCGGGCAGCTCGGGCCCTCCGGGCCAGGGGGTGCTCCGACCGACTGGGATGTGCGTGTGCTCGGTTACCCAGAGCGATTCGAACCCCCGTTCCTCCATCGCGATTGCGAGGCGATCCGGGCGGATCGAGAGGTCGGTCGGGAAGATGAGTGCGCCGATCTGCATGACAGCCTCAGCCCTGTGTCGCGTTCATGAACGCCTCGAGCTCACGCGGGATGTCCGGCCCCGCGGGTTGGTAACCGATCTCGGTGACACCGTTGCTCTCCCACTCGGCGAGCATCTCGCGCAACCGTGCCGGGCTGTAACAGCCGCCCATCGCCGTGACGAGGTCACCGGTGATGAGCGGACGGTCGCGCTTGCTCACACCAATGAGATGCAGGTCGTGGATCGCAAGATGCTTCACGTCGTCGGGAACGTCCTGATAGGCAGCGAGCCATTGCGAGCCCCCGGGCAGCTTCTCCACACCGAGACCGTTCTCGTGGAAGAAGTGGAAGTACACCGCGGCGCCATGGCCCGCGGCATTGATCACACGGTCGCTGTTCGGCGACTCGCCGTCGTCGAGCACCGTGCCGAAGTGGAGGAGAATCTGGCGGCCGCGGCCCGGCTCCGGCGCGGCACCGCCGAGGAACAGCCCCGCACCGAGTTCCTTCGCAACTGCGTAGCCCTTCGGGCCGGCGGCACCGATCACCCACGCAACGTTGATCGGACGGTCCGGAGCGCACATCTCCGGGTGGATCATCTGGATCTTCGCGCCGTCCCACGTGGTGATGTCGCCGCGCAGCAGCGCCTGCACCACCTCGACGTACTCCTTCACGTACGCCCACTTGAGCGGCTTCTTGCCGAGCGTGAAACGTCCAGTGAACCCGGTTCCCACGCCAACCTGCACTCGTGACGCGCCCGCCGCATCGACAAGTGTTGCGATCGCTGCAGCCGTCGTCATCGGGTGACGGAGGCTCGGGATGAGCACACCCGGCCCGAGACCGATGGTACTCGTCCGCTCCGCGGCACGGCAGAGCTGCACCCATACGTCCGGGTACAGCGCGGGAGAGTCGTAACACCAGGCACGCGTGTACCCGAGTTTCTCGGCCACAACGATGTGGTCAGGGGTGGCGAGCTGAGTGGCGAACGCACAGGTCACGTCGACGGTCATGAACGAGAACCGTAGCGCTGTGTCGCCCCCGGCTCCGGCTACGCGGTGGGCTTAGGTACCGACAGGACCGTTGTCGGGGTGACCGACACCGAATCCGACCGCTTCGGCAGCGTGGTCGTGGTGCTCGTCGTGGACCCCGAGCCGCTGAGGAGCGCCTCTGCCTGCGCGACCTTGCTGCGTGCCGCTGTGACCTTCTGCTGGTACGTGCCGAGGTCACCTGCCTTCAGCGCGGCATCTGCCTCGTCGAACAATTTGCTCGCAGCAGCAAGCAGTTGTCCCACCGTGGTGTCGCCACCGCTGGGCCCGGTTGTCCCGCCCGGCGTGGTGGAGGGTGTGGTGGTTCCCGTGGTGCCGCCGGACGAACCGCTGCGATCACCGAGCACCACCTGGGCGCCGGGGAACAGCGCATTGAGCGCCGCCGTCAACGAGTCACCCCTGCCGAGGCTGCCGTTGCCGATCACCACGACGTAACGGAGGTCGGGGATCGCCGACTGCCCCTCTGCTTTGACGTAGACCGGGCGCACGTACACGAGGCCCTTGCCCACCGGCACCATCTGCATGTCGCCGAAGAGCACCTTGGAGCCCTTGGAGTCCTCGAGCGTGAATGCCTGGCTGAGCTCGGACTGGATCTGCAGGTGCGCCGTGTACGGGCCCGTAGGCAGCGACCCCTGCACGTCGTACATCGTGAGCTTTGGCATCAGATCGGCGCCGACCGTGCCCACCGCGAACGCGCGCAGTACCTGAAGGCTGTCGTCGGGCGAGAAGGGGGCAAACGGCCGGATGAGGGAGAACTCCGCCTTCGTCGCCCCGGGCGGCGTGAACAACGAGTAGTAGGGCACGTAGCGGTCCCCGCTGCTGCACTTGGTACTCGACGACGCGCTCGATGCCACACCTACCGTCGACACGATCGTGGAGATCGTTGCGGAGTCCGCCGACTGCTCGGCCGGGACATCCTGAGACACACACCAACGCAGGTCCGAGTTGAAGAACTCGTCGGCCTGATTGAGGTGGTACTTGCCGAGGTGAGCGGTCTGTACACGGAGGAGGTCCTCGGGATAGCGGAGGTGGTCACGCAGCACGGCCGGCAGGTCACCCTTGCGCTTCATGAGTTTGGGGAACACCTTGTCCCACACGGCGGCGACCGGGTCGGCCTCGTCCATCCGGTAGAGCGTGACGCTGCCGTCATAGGCGTCCACGACCGCTTTCACGGAGTTGCGGACGTAGTTGAACTCTCTCCGGAGACCGCTGCGCGTGGGCAACTGCGAAATGTCGGCGTTCTCCGAGTACGGATAGTGCGACGTGGTGGTGTACCCGTCCACCACCCAGAGGATCCGTCCGTCCGCCGACACGGGGTACGGATCCGAGTCGAGCGCCAGGAACGGGGCGATCTTGTTGACCCTGCTGCGGACATCCCGCATCCAGAGGATTTGGCTGTCTGAGCGGATGAGCCCGGACCCGAGCAGGTTGTACTCGCCGAACTTCAGCGCCATCGCAACACGGCGGAACCACGAGCCTGCCGGAACGCCACCGTTACCCGAATAGCGCTCGCCCGGGCCGGACGGGCCGATCTCGCCGGCCGCACGACTGCTCTTGAGCACCACGTAGCTCCCGGGCATGCCGTCGCCCACGTAGATCTCGGGCCGGGTGACCCCGAGCGCCGTGTTGTCCTGCTCCGGTAGGTACGCGGGCCTACCGTCCGATGCCACCCGGCTCGCCGGTGCCGCAACGAGCCCGTGACCGTGTGTGTAGGCGAGGTGCGTGTTCTCCCACGAGCTGTTCGGCAGCTTGTCGGCCACCACGCGCGCCGCGACGATCATCTGCTGAAGCTTTCCGTCGACGACGTAACGGTCCACATCGAGGTCCGCGAACTCGTAGAAGCCCTGCGGCCGCTGCTGCTGCGTGAATGCCTGCTTGATCGCGTCCTGCTTCGGGTCGAGCAGACGAACATTCGCCAGTGAGGCGACGCCTTGCTGGACCGCCTCCGTAGTGACCTCGCCGAACTCCACGGGTACGGCCTTGATCAGCGCTGTGTCGAGCGCGAACGCCTTCTGGGTGAGGTCAATATTGCGCTGGATGTATGGGCGCTCACGCCTTGACTGGGACGGCTCCACACGGAACTTCTGGACGATTGCCGGATAGATCGCCCCGGCAACAAGCGCAACCACTGCCCAGAGACCGACGGCGATCACCGGCAGGCGCCATCCGCGTTGGCGAACGTTCCAGATGAGCAGCACGGCCGCGGCCACGGAGATGAGGATGAGCAGGTTCAGCGCCGGCAGTGTTGCCTTCACGTCGGTGTAGCCGGCGCCCTGCACGAACCCCCGAGTTGACGAGGTGAGCGTGTAGCGGCGAAGCCAGTACTGCGCCGCCTTCACGACCGCCAGCAGTACCAGCAGGATCGACAGGTGAAGCTTGACCTGGGGGGTGACGCGCGGAGCAGCCCCGGACGTACGGATCCCGCCGTTCAGGTAGTGGGCCACCACGGTGAGCACCGTGACGAGAACGATTGCGGCGAAGAACCAACCGAACAGGAAGTTGAGGAACGGCAACCGGAAGACGTACCACGACACGTCCTGGTTGAACTGAGGGTCAGGCGTGTTGAACGACACGCTGTTGCGGAACATCAGCCACTGCTTCCAGTGTCCGGCAGCGGGCATGCCGACGAGCAACGCGAACATCGCACAGAGACCGAGCCGCAGCGTCTTGCGGCGTGCCCCGACAAACTTGCGCACCCGGTCGAGCACCTCGTCCTCCGGCCCGGCAATGCGCACCTCCGGAGCGATGCGGTCCGCAATGGTCAGGCTCGTGAACGACATCGCCGCGAACGCGATCACGCCGATCGCTGCGAGCACGACCTTCACCCAGAACGTTCCCCAGAACACGTCGGAACGACCGACCGATCGGAACCAGAGCGCATCGACGTAGAAACTCGCCACTCCACGCCCCGAGAACAACGCGATGATCAGGACGAACGCACCGACTGCGATCGCTATCCGTCCTCGCGAGCTCAGACGGAGCTTGGGCAGCCCTGGACGACGGGAAGGGATATCCGAGGGGTTGCGCACCCCGTGAAACCTACTCCGGCAGGCGTTGGATCATGCACCGGCACGATGCCGAAGCCGGCGGGTGAACATGTCCGCTCGGGAAAGTGTCCGGTACCCGGATCACCACACCGGCGTTCGCCGACACCTCCGGACAGCCCGGTGCATTCGGGTCGGGCTGCCACACGACGAGACTCCCCACAGGGAGCACCGAATAGGCGCCGAGACCGTACGCGTGCAGCAACAACTCCTCCGCGAGGCTGTCGAAGCGCTGCTTCCACTCCCGGTACGCGCTGCGGACGAATGCGCTCAGTTCGAAACGGTTGCCCTGCGAACTCTCGATCACGCGCTCGAGTCGCTCACGCATCGGGAGCACGAGTTCCTCGGCGAAACGGTCGAGAACCGCTGTGCCCGGTCCGCGCGGCTCGGGGGCAGCACCACCGTCCATCGACGCCGCCCCGGCGACAAAGGCGTCGGCTGCCTCGGCGAGCGAGCACGAGCAATAGCGCGCAACATGCGAATCCTCGTCCGGCAGCAGTTCCGCGATGCCGCTCACCCGCTCCGTGCGCCGGATTGCTGTGAGTACATCGTTCTGTTCGTCCACAACGACGCGCTTGAACTGCTTCACGAGCGACTCGATGAGCGGCGCGAGCACGGTTCGGCGGGCCGCGAAATGATCGAAAACCACCCCAGTCGACGGTGTTGGCTGTGTGTCGCCGTCCGCGAGTGTTGCGGTCCTGATCGTCGCGTCGACCGGGCCTGTTCCCGCACCAGGGTGCTCGAAGTCGTCGTGGACCGGCACTGTGTACTCGGGCACAACGGTCCCCCCGGATGCCACAGCGGGCAGCTCGATCCCGTTGACCGGTGTGATGTCATCGTCGGCGTCGTAGATAGCGGACTCTGCGGACTGCCGGGAGATGAACTGTTCGGGCGCGCTCAGGTCATCGCTGGGGGCGGCCTGCTCCAGTTCGACGATGATGTCGACAGCGGCAAGTCTCGCTACCTCGAAGGCCCGCAGGAGGTGGTCCCGGCCGTCGATGAGCGCCCTGATCTGCTCCCTCGCGAGGTCTCGGCGCTGCGCAAGGTCGGCGAGTACCTTCTCGCGGTACTCGCGTGCCTCGGTGACCATCTCGAGACCGCGTCCGCGGGCCGAGGCGAGCTCGGTCTCCACCTGCTCGGCGGTCACGCCCTGCAGGTAGGTCACTTCCTCCTGCACGGACTCACGCACGCGTGCCACTTCTTCGTAGGCGACAGCGACGAGCTGCACCGCTTCGTCCTCGGCTCGCGCACGTACACGCGCCGCCTCGTCCCGCGCGTCGCTGAGCAGGCGCTCGGTCTCCTCGCCGACAAGGCTCACCAAAACCTCCCGGTCGAGTTGGTCGACCGCGACCTTCGGACGGCTCGCGTTCGCGAACTCACGCTCGAGGACGCGCTCGCGCTCCCGGGACTGATCGATCTCGTCCACAAGTTGCTGGAGCCTCGAACGCACCTCGTCGGGGTCGAAACCCCGCCGGACGACACGGAAAGACCCGATCGGCGACGACTCGGGGTCGGGCCGGGGGAAGGAAACTGCCATTAGTGCAGATGGTACGGCTCGCTGCCGGTCCGCAGGTGGCATTACCCCTCGACGCGCGACTCTCAGCGCGGTGGGGGTATCGGTGTACCGCCGCGCTCGACCAGCGCCTGCAGGGCCTCCTCGAGGGTTGCGACCGGCACGATCTCCAGGCCGTCACCGGCCGCCTTTCGTGCTTCTGCAAGGCCGTCGATCCCGTCCTCACCCTGTGCCGTGGGAACGAGGAAAAATGCTGCGCCTGTCCTGCGCACCGCCGCGACCTTCTGGCGAAGGCCACCGATTGCCCCGATCGAACCGTCGGTCTCGATCGTTCCGGTCACCGCAATGCGGCGGCCGCCGGTGAGCGAGCCCGGACTGAGCCGGTCGATGAGCGTGAGCGTGAAGGCGAGACCGGCAGAGGGCCCACCGATGGCATCGGTGTCGATCGTTGCGCGGAACGGAAGGACCACCGAGTACGTGTCGTGGGCGGCAAAACCGATGAGCGCCCGGCTCTGACGCCCATCTGCCTCCCTCGACGCGATCGTTGCAAAGGTTGCTGTCTTTTCGTCCTCGCCGTGCGCCAATCGGTAGGTGACCGTCACATCGTCGCCCGGCCGGAGTCTCGCCATGACGGGGGCGAGGTCCTCGACTGTCGGCGTGGGCACGCCATCGACAGCGGTAATGGTTGCCCCACGCTGGAGGAACCCACCTGCAGGTGCCTCCTTGTCACACGCATCGGAACGGATTACCTCTCCGTTGACGCAGAGCAGCTGCTCGACGACCACGGCACCCGCCCGGAGACGGGCATCGAGGCCGAGGCGGCGGTACGCGACGAACTCCGCGACCTCCTTGGCATCCCTCATCATCTGCAGGTCGATCTGACGCTCCTCGGACGGGTCCGCCCTCCCGAAGCGCTGCTCACGACTCAGGATCCGGACGTCGTTGTCGCCACGGCCGAGCGTGAACTGCAGCACATTGAGGTGCGCCCCGCTCACCGTCACGAAGAGGAATTGGCCGGGGGAGTCGTCCTCGACGATGTTGTCGGGGAGGTTGTCGAACTCGAGGCGCGACCCGACCGGAGAGGCCGCTCCCGGTGCGTACGCCCAATGGTCCACCCGAATCACGTTGCCGACGAGTGCAACGAGGGGAACCGCTACGCCGACGAGAGCGAGCGGCCCACCCCACCAACGGTGACGCCTCGACGGCAAACGGACCACGTCGTCGAGCGGCATCGCACCCGCGAACCCGTCGACGTCCTCCACGTCACCCGACCTCGGGTGCGGTGGGGGTGTGGTTACGATCGGGAGTTGCGTGTTGTCGTCGAGCATTCTGAAGCAGATCCTCACCCTTCGGTCGGGATGGACCGTTGCGGTCGCTCTCGCGCTGCTCGTTGCGAGCGGCGTGGTCAAGCCTGTCAGGGCGACGGGCACCTTCACACGGCAGGTGTGGGAAAAGTTCCCCGGGCTGCGACCGTGGCTCCACCCACGTGTTGAGGTCCCGGTGCAGGTAGACCACCTAGCCGTGGAGCTGTACCGGCGCCCATCGCGGTGGCGACGCCTGCTCTCGTTCGCGCTCGGTGCCGGCCTGAGCGCCCTCGTCGGCTGCGTCCTCGCGCTCGTGGTCGGCGCAGCCGCAATCTGGTTCGTCGGCTCGCTCACCGGCCGGCTGAAGTGATCGTCCTGCCGGATGACGTTCGTGCGGCGCGACAACTCGTCGCCGTTTCCGGTCACCGCAACGATGCGGATACCGCCCGTGCCGGGCTCGCCCACCCCGACGAGTCCGTACGCGCGACAGCCCTCGGCGCGCTCGCCCGGATCGGGGCGCTCCACGCGGACTTGCTGGAACACCACCTGTTCCCCCGAACCGAGCCATCGCCGCTCGTACGCCGTCGCGCCGCCGAACTCTCAGCAGGCCTGGCCAACGTCGCACTCCTGGGCGCACTGCACGACCCCGACTGGTCCGTGGTGGAAATGGCGTGTTGGGCAACCGGCGAACACGAGGTTGCCGACGACGCGACCCTTGAGCGGCTGATCCGGCTCGGGCGCGAGCACGAGGAATCGCTGGTCCGAGAGGCAGCGGTCGCTGCCCTCGGCGCGGTCGGCGACCCACGCGGACTCCCCACGATCATCGCCGCAACCCGCGACCGCGCACCCGTCCGGCGGCGCGCCGCGGTGTCACTCGCACCGTTCGATGAGCCCGAGGCTGAGAATGCCCTCCGCGAGCTACTCACCGACCGCGATTGGCAGGCCCGCCAGATCGCCGAGGACCTGCTGGACGCGCGCCCGTCCGTTGACGCACCCACCGACAGCGCCTAGGCCACCACGCACCCGTCCGGCGGGCGGGCGGATCGTCGTGGGCACACGGTTACCATCGTTTTCCGTGTCCGTCCGACTGACCGCAACCGCTCGTCGTGAGCAGCTCGTCGACATCGCCATCGCCGTGTTCGCCCGCAACGGGTACCACACCACCTCGATGAACGACGTCGCAGAGGCGGCGGGGGTCACCAAGCCGGTGCTCTACCAGCACTTTGCGTCGAAACGAGATCTCTACCTTGCATTGCTCGACGAGGTCGGCCACCGACTGCTCACACGGATCTCGAAGGCCACCACGGACGCCGCCGACGGCCGGGCACAGACTCTGGCGGGCTTCCGTTCGTACTTTCGCTGGGTAGCCGAGGACCACGACGCGTTCCTCCTGCTGTTCGGCAGCGGATCGCGCAGCGACGATGGGTTCGCCACGGCCGTGCGGCGGGTGACCGACGAGGTGTCAAGCGCCATTGCGCCGCTGATCGCTGTTGACATCCCCGAGGAGCATCGCCAGACACTCGCGCACGCCGTGGTCGGCATGGCCGAGGGAGCGAGTCGCCAGCTGATCGACTCCGGACTTGCTTTCGACCCCGACGAGCTTGCCGAGCAGGTCGGCGCGCTCGCGTGGGCCGGTCTCCGCGGGATCCGTCGCTGACGATGGCCGGGGTCGATGGCCTCGATGGCCTCGAGGCGCTCGTGCGCCGGAGGCGGACGAGCCTGATCATGGACCTCACACGACCGGTGGACCCGACACTCGTCGATCGCCTCTGCGGGCTCATCGCCTGGGCCCCGAACCACAAGCGCACCTGGCCCTGGCGTGTGGCAGTTTTCACCGGGGACAGCAGGGCTGCCCTCGGTAATGCCTTTGCCGATGACCAGGCAGACGCTGGCGAGACGGACCTAGTCCGCGTCGAGAAGAGCCGCCGCAAGTACGGACGCTCTCCGGTCTGTGTCGTGGTCGGCGCTGACCCCGGGGACAGCACGGAACGGACGGGCGAGAACCGGGATGCCGTTGCCGCTGGCATCCAGAACCTCCTGCTCGGAGCCACAGCGGCCGGACTCGCCAACTTCTGGTCCACCCCCCCGGGCCGTAGGGGCCCCCGCACGCTCGCACTCTGCGGTTTCCCGGCCGGGACCGAACTCGTGGGCGTGGTCTATCTCGGTTGGCCCGGCGGCGACGTCGAGGTCCCCGTTCGCCCAGCGCTCCACGTCACGTTTCTCGGCTGACACACCCGGCCTACCCTGCCCCCCCCTGCGCAAGGGCATACGTCAGCGGCCTCCCACCGGCACGCCACCGATTTGCGGGGAGGATGGTCCACAATGAGGAAATGCAAACAGCACTGGACGACCTGATCCGCCTGCTGGACCTCGAGGCCATCGAGGTCAACGTGTTCCGCGGCGTCTCGCCACAGGAGAACCGCCAACGCGTGTTCGGCGGCCAGGTGGCCGGTCAGGCACTCGTCGCGGCCACCCGCACCGTTGACGACAATGGTCGGCATGTGCACTCGCTCCACGCCTACTTCCTGCGCCCCGGCGACCCCACCGTTCCCATCCTCTACCTCGTGGACCGGATCCGCGACGGCCGAAGCTTCAGCACGCGCCGTGTCGTCGCCATCCAGCACGGGCAGGCAATCTTCAATCTGCAGGCGAGCTTCCAGGTCATCGAGGAAGGGCTGAATCACAACGATCCCATGCCTGATGTGCCCGCGCCGGAATCCCTGCCGGACTTCCGGACACGCATGGCGCCGTACAAAGAGGTAATGGGCGACTGGTACGACCGTCCGAGACCGATTGATGTCCGTCACGTCGATGGCGGCCCGATGGAGCGCAAGTCGAACCCGTCGTCGTTCCAACGCGTGTGGCTGCGAGCGGACGGGACCCTGCCGGACAACTACGTCCTGCATCAGTGCATCGTTACGTACGCATCCGACATGACCTTGCTCGACACCGTCGCGCTCCCCCACGGCATCTCTTGGGACGACAAGGGTGTACAGATGGCGAGCCTCGACCACGCGATGTGGTTCCACCGCCCGTTCCGTGCCGACGGCTGGCTGCTCTACGACCAGCACACCCCGTCAACCTCCAACGCCCGTGGGCTCGCCACCGGCTCGATCTACACCGCGGATGGGCAACTCGCCGTCACCGTCGTGCAGGAAGGGCTGCTGAGGGTTCACCAGTGACTCCGGAGCGCCGAACACCTCGGTACCGGCGCGCGGTTGCGGCGCTCGCGGTGAGCGGCGTGAGCCTGGTGCCGCTGGCGTGCTCCACTCGCGACAACGGTGGGATCGCCATGCCCACAGCACCCGGAACCACATCGCCCGGGACCACGGCACCTGCGGGCTCGCCCTCAACCACCGTCAGCGCCCCGGTAACGACCGTCCCGGGAACAGCAGGCGCCCCCACCACCACACTGTCCCCCGAGGATCTTCGCCTGTCGCTCGTCGAGATCGCCGATATCGAGTTGCCCACGGCGCTCGCCGTGCGCCGGGGTGATCCCACGCTGTTCATCACGTCACAGCCGGGAACCGTCTACGCAGTACGGCAGGGTGCCGATCCCGTGCCCGTACTCAACCTCTCCGAAGAGACGCTGTCGGGCGGCGAGCAGGGACTGCTCGGGCTCGTGTTCAGCACCGACGGCGGCACGGCGTACGTGAACCGGACGATTGCCGACGGCAGTGGTCAGGTGGAGGCGTTTGATGTCGACCCGGACGGCACCTTTGATCCCGACTCAGGTCGCATCGTCATCACGATCCCGCACCCGGGCAAGGCCAACCACAACGGGGGGAGCCTCGTGATGGGTCCCGACAACATGCTGTACATCGGTACCGGGGACGGTGGCGGCTCGGGTGACCCATCGCGCAATGCACAGAACCTCACGAGCCTGCTCGGCAAGATCCTGCGTATCGACGTGTCGTCCACGGCCCGGGGCGGCTACAACGTCCCCGCCGACAATCCCTTCTATGCGATGAACAGCAAGCGCAACGAGATCTGGGCGTATGGCTTACGCAACCCCTGGCGCTTCTCGTTCGACCGACTCACCGGAGACCTCTGGATCGGCGACGTCGGCGAATTCAACCGCGAGGAGATCGATGTGGTGCTCGCCGACGACGGAGCCGGACGCGCCGCAAACTTCGGCTGGAGCGCGTACGAAGGGACGACGCGTTTCAACGAGGACCAGGACGCAAGCGGGCGCATCAACCCCGTGCACGAGTACTCACACGAGGGCCGCTCGGCGTCGGTGATCGGCGGCTTCGTCTACCGAGGCCGCGCGATCCCGGGGATGTACGGCGCGTATCTCTTCGGGGACACCACATCGGGCACGATCTCGGCGCTCCGGATCGACGGGGACGGCCACACCAACGTTGCCCGTGTGGGCTCCGTGGATACCGTCTCGTCGTTCGGTGAGGATCATGACGGGGAGCTGTACGCCCTGTCGTACTCGCCCGGAAAGGTGTACCGGCTCGCCCCCGCCCCCTGAGCACTGCTCTCCGGTGCTGGAACGTCCGGTTTCCTTCGCGTTGGGTACCGAGAGGGGTCAGCGACCGACGTAGTTCGCTGGGCGCTTCTCGAGGAAGGAGCGCACACCCTCGCGGTGATCCTCAGTCTGGAAGAGACGGCCGAGCGTGGAGGACACCCATTCGCCGAGGTCGTTCCAGTCGGGGTCCTGCGCCCGCCGCAGCCCAGCCTTGAGCGCCCGCACTGCGAGCGGCGGGTTGGAGGCGATCTTGGTGGCGATGCCCATCGCGGTCTCCATGAGCTCCTCATGGGGAACCACACGGGAGACGAGGCCGATACGCAGCGCCTCGGCAGCCGGGATGATCTCACCCGTGAAGACGAGCTCGGCCGCTTTCTCCCGCCCGACCAATTGGGTGAGCCGGCCGAGACCGCATACGTCGGTGACGAGACCGCGCAGCACGAACAACTCCCCGAACTTTGCCTTCTCGCTCGCCACCCGGATGTCCGCCATCATCGACAGCTCCATGCCCCAACCAACCGCCGCGCCGTTCACGGCCGCGATCACCGGCACGTTGGTGTGCAGCAGCGCATCGGCCGCCGGCGTGAGCCGCGGCACCCTCGAGCCGGCGAGTGGAGCGGCACCCTCGGCTCCACCGCCCATCACCTGTTTCACGTCGTCACCCGAACAGAAAGTCGGGTCTGCAGCGGTGACGATGAGACAGCGGACGCCGTCGGGCTCCGCGGCGCGCACGAGCCGCTCAAGCTCTGCGTACATCTCCCAGGTGAGGGCATTGCGCGTCTCGGGTTTGTTCAGTGTGATCACGCCGATATCGCCACGGCGTTCCCAGGTCACATCGGTAAAGGTCATCGTCTAGCCCCCATGAACATGTATTTCAGCGCATCGTAGTGCTCGATGCAGTGTCCGGCGCCGAGCACCACGGCCTCGAGCGGCATCGGCGACATGATCACCGGCACCCCGCACTCGCGCTCGATCCGTTCCTTCAGGCCGCGCAGCATGGCGCCGCCGCCGACGAGGTGGACCCCGCGCGAGATGAAGTCCTGGGCAAGCTCGGGCGGCGACTTCGACAGGCAGCGCTGCACCGACTGCACCATCGTGGTGACGACATCGTCGATCGCGAGACGCACTTCCTCCGGGGTCATCAACACCGTCTTGGGCAGCCCGGTCATGAGGTCGCGTCCGCGCACCTCGGCCTGCACCTCCTCAGGGGTCGGGTCCGCAGACCCGATCGCCATCTTGATCTCCTCCGCAGTGCGCTCCCCGATCGCGATGCCGTGCTCGCGACGGGCGAAACCCTGGATCGCCGCATCGATATCGAAACTGCCCACGCGCACTGCCTCGAGGGCAACCACTCCGCCGAGGCTGATAACCGCTGTCTCCACCGTTCCGCCACCGATATCGATGACCATATTGCCGACCGGCTCGTCGATCGGGAGGTCTGCTCCGATAGCTGCTGCCAGGGGCTGCTCGATGAGCTGAGCATCCGCGGCGCCGGCGCGGCGAGCGGCATCAGTCACGGCGCGACGCTCCACCTCGGTGATTGCCGAGGGCACGCAGATCACCACCTTGGGTCGGTTCCACCGCGTGACACCGACCCGCTGGAGCAGCAATCGGATCATCCGCTCGGTGATGTCGAAGTCCGTGATCGCCCCGCCGCGCAGCGGACGGACCGCCACGATGTACCCGGGCGTCCGCCCGATCATCTGCCAGGCCTCGCGACCCGTTGCGAGCACCTCACCAGTCTGCTTGTTGAGAGCGATCACCGACGGCTCGTTGAGCACGATGCCGCGGCCCTTCATGTAGACAAGCGTGTTGGCGGTACCGAGATCGATTGCGAGGTCACGTGCCATTACTGGTCAGTTCCCCAACGGCTTCGCGTCGGGGGCGCTCGACACCCCGGAGACGTGCTGGGGTACCTGGGCCCGGGTTCCCCAGTCGGAGCCACCCTGCCATTCCTCATGCTTCCAGATCGGTGCCGTTGCCTTGAGCGCATCAATCCCGAAGCGTGCGGCCTCGAACGCGTTCGGCCGGTGCGGCGAGGAGATGACGACGAGCACCGTGGACTCGTTGAGTGTCATGGTGCCCAAGCGATGCAGGATGGCAACACGCCCGGTGTCCGGCCAGCGCGAGCGGATCTCCCCGGCGATCTCGGCGAACTTGTGAACACACTGCTCCTCGTACGCCTCGTAGGAAAGCGACGTCACGCCTTCACGGCCGTCGGCGTGGTCCCGGACGGTTCCGCTGAACAGCACCACCGCGCCACAGTCCGGCCGCACCGCCCAGTCGTACACCGTTCCGACCGTCAACTCGTCCACAGTGAGGGCGAGCCACGTATCACCATCCGCGGGGGTCAGCACGAAGGTCATGGTAGCCGCCGTGACCAGCACCTTCCCTGCCGCCCGGAACGTTGGAGCCCTCTGTTCCGGGTGAGCGAGACGGGCGCGGCCATCCGACTCGGACCCGTGACTAGTCTGCGCCACGGTGAACAGCGAGGAACGGGACCACGACGAGCCGGATTACCCCCGTGCACCATTACCCCCGCATGAACGCGTCTGGCGACACCCGTCTGAGCTCGGAGGCGACGCCCAGTTCCACCGGCTCCCGCCACGGCGCTCGCCCCGATACATGATGGTCGGCGCCGGTGTCGCAACTGTCGTCCTCGTAGCGGGTCTGTTCCAGCTGCTCGCACCCCGTGGTGGCTCGCGAGTGGTCGGTACCTCAAGCCAGTCCATCGATGCCGGTTCGCAACCGGAGATCGCTGCAACCCGCACCACCGTGCGCAAGCCGCGACGAACAACCGCCGCGACCACGTTGCGCAACCGGCGGCCGAGAGTGTTGGCACGAACGGGCAAGTCACTGTCCACCCTGATGCTCGCCAACGGACAGCGGGTTGCAGTGGCGGTGGCGGTAGGCGATGGTCGCCACGCGTTCACCATCGCAGCCTCGCTCGAGACCGACCAGCAAGTCGAGGTCCTCGTGTCCGACGGGGTGACCATCAGCGCCCGTGTAGTCAGCGTCAACTACGAAACTCACCTCGCGGTGCTCGAACTTGAGCGCGTGATGTCGGGTGTCGTTCGTCAGGTCGCCTACGAATCGCCGGCCGATGGTGACCGCGTGATGGTCGGCACCGGAGCGAACGACGCGTACGTGCGTGTCACCCCACTCGGGCTGCAACTGGATACCGAGGCAACAGCCCGGGAGGGCGAGCCGGTGGTGGACGAGCGCGGCAAGCTGGTTGGCCTTATCTCCCGCAGTAGCGACGGTGTGCTCAGGCTCATCACAATCTCAAGACTCGCGGCGCTCCAGGCAACGGTCCTCGTCATCGACGTGTGGCTCGGGCTCAGCTTCGAGCCCTCCACCCTGCTCGTCTCCGAGGCCCAACCGGGCGCACCGGCAGCGCTCGCCGGCATGGTTGCCGGCGACACGCTCACGTCCATCGACGGTGTGTCACTGAGCAGCATCGACGACCTCTGGCTCGAGCTCGCCGGCATGAAGGCCGGCAGGGTGGTCCGTATCGAGTTCGTCCGTCAGGACGAACCACAGCACATCGACATCACCCTCGCCGAGCGACCGACCTGATCGGGCTGGGTTAGTGGGTGCGCCGCCGACGGCGCACCGCAGCGACCGTCAGGATCACTGCAGCAACCACGACGGCCACCATGCCACCGAGCGCTAGCTCCTGCTTGCGCTTCGGTGTGAGCATGGTCCACCACTTGGCCTCGGTGCCCTCAACGTAGCTCTGTTCGTTGGTGATGCTCGGCTGCCAACCGGCCTCACGGAGACGGTCATTCGAGACGAGCCACGGATGCCTCACGTACGGCACGAGACCGGGCGGCAGCGGGCCGCGCTGGAACCTCCAGCCCAGGTTGGCAATGAGGTCCGAGATGCGGTCGGGCACCTTCAGGCGAGGGCCCTGTCCCGACAGTGCCCGCACGCGCTCGCCGGTCACCCAACCGTCCGGGGCGACGTTGTAGACCCCGTCGAGATGGCCGAGTACCGCCACCCTCACGGCCTGGGCGAGATCGTCGAGATGCAGGAACTGCGCCGGCGCATCGTCCTCCGCGAAGCGATGGCCCATCCCCGCCGCGAGTGCCCGCACCACACTGCTCTCGCTGTCCGACGCGAGCGCGAGGACCGGGCGCAGAACGGCCACCTGACGAGCAGGATCCTCGCAGCGCCAGCCATCGAGAAGCCCTTCCACCTGTGCCAACTGGTGCGCGAACGCGAACGACGCGTCGGGCCGCAGCGGGGAGTCCTCGGTGAGCGGGACCGGATTGTTGGGCCACGCGCCGTAGACCATCGCCGACGAGAGGAGAACCATCCGTTCGATACCGAACTTGTTGAGTCCGGCGATGAGCCCGGGGAATCCGTCGATCGCGTTCGTCCCGCGAGCAGCGAGTGCGTCGTGATCCCCGGCGCTGAGGTGGACTACCACATCGATGTCACGGAACTCCTCCAGCGCGGGGATGGCACCGGAAGCGGACCTGACGGTCACACCGTCGCCGGCAAGGCTGGCCGCAACCCTGCGGCCCAGGCCGGTCTGTGCAGCGGTCAGTAACACCTTCATCCAGGAACACACTACGTTCTCACCCGTGCAGAACGACACGAACCACGTCCACCTGCGACAGGTCTGGGACGCCGGTGCAACCGCAACCGGCGCCTGGCTGTCGCTCCGCGATCCGTGGGCCAGCGAGGCAATCTCCTCGATGGACTTCGACTACGTGTGCATCGACATGCAGCACGGACTCTCCGACATCAGCGACGTGTTCGCACAGCTGCAGGCCATGAACGGCAAGAGCCCGACCCCCATCGTCCGTGTGCCCTGGAACGAACCGGGCATCATCGGGCGCGTGCTCGACATGGGTGCGATGGGCGTCATCATCCCGATGGTGAACAGCAAGGAGGAGGCCGAGGCCGCCGTGGCTGCCTGCCGATACGCGCCGGCCGGCCGGCGCAGCATGGGCCCGATCGTGCCGTCGCAGCGATACGGCGGCTCCTACTTCGCGAATGCCAACGACAACGTGATCTGCATCCCGATGATCGAGACCGGCACCGCAGTGTCACGCATCGACGAGATCCTCTCCGTCCCCGGCATCGACGCGATCTACGTCGGGCCGGCAGACCTGTCGATCACGCTCGGGCTCGCCCCCGGCTTCGACAACGCCGACGAGCGGTTCACCGGCGCGATCGAGACGATCATCGACGGTTGCCGTCGCCACAACATCGTTCCCGGGATCCACTCTGCGGTTCCCCTCGCCCAGAAGCGGCATGAACAGGGGTTTCGGATGATCACCGTCTCGGCCGACCACTCCGCTCTCGTTGCGGGCATGCGGGGCGAGTCCGGAAAAGCGCGCGAAGCCGTCACGGGCGGTGGGTCGGGAACCCCGGCATCTGCGGCCAAACGCGACCCCTACTCGGCGTAGCCTCCCAGTCATGGACGAACCCGGCGACGGCGTGAGCGGCAACCCCTTCTCGGGGATCCCCTTCCTCGGCGACATCGCGAAAGCCCTCTCCGGACAGGGCCCACTCAGCTGGGACGCCGCCCGACAGTTCGCTGCCCTCACAGCAGCCGAGGGCAAGCCCGAACGCAATGTCGATCCGGCAATCCGCTTCGCGCTCGGGGAGCTCGTGCGGATCGCTGAGCTACACATCGGCTCCCTGACCGGTCTCGACACCACTGTCGCTGGCCGCTCGCCGGAGATCGTTCCGGTCACGCCGGGGGTCTGGGCGGACCGCACGCTTGAGGCGTACCGGCCCCTGTTCACCGAGCTCGCCACGTCGCTCGGGCAGGGTGCCCATCCGTCAACCGACGAACCGATGGACCCGGCACTGGCGATGATCGCCCAGTTCGGCACACTCATGCAGCCAATGATGCTCGGCATGGCGGTCGGCTCGATGGTGGGACACCTCGCGAAGCGGGCGTTCGGTCAGTACGACCTCCCGATCCCGCGCCCTGCGGGCCCGGAGATCCTCGTGGTACCTGCTTCGATCGACTCCTTTGCACAGGACTGGAGCCTGCCCCTCGACGAGCTTCGTCTCTGGGTGGTCCTCCAGGAGGTGGCCGGGCACTCGGTCATGAACGTTGCGCACATTCGCTCCACGTTGACGAGCCTCGTGAAGCGCCATGCCGGCGGGTTCCGACCGAACCCCTCCGCTGTCCTCGAACGGATGTCGGACCTCGACACCGGCGGCAACGACCCGATGGCTACGCTGCAGTCGGCGTTCAGCGATCCCGGCATCATGCTCGGTGCCGTCCGCAGCCCCGAGCAAGAGGCACTCGCGCCACATCTCGACGCACTGGTGGCCGTTGTCATCGGCTATGTGGACCACGTTGTGGACCTCGCATCCGCGCGGCTCCTCCCGAACTCTGCTCAGCTCGCCGAGGCAGTCCGGCGGCGCAGAGTAGAGGCGTCTGCCCAAGACGCATTCGTCGAACGTCTGCTCGGGCTGCATCTCGATCGACAGGCCGTCCAGCGCGGGCGGGCTTTTGTGGACGGTGTGGTGGAGCGCTCCGGCCCGGAGGGCCTCAATCGGCTCTTCCACTCAGCAGAGTCGCTGCCTACCCCTGCCGAGGTCGACGCACCCGGTCTTTGGCTCGCCCGCCTCGACCTCGACGCGTAGCCACCCGCTGCTCCGGTGGCAGGTACTGAATGCGTCGCTGCAACCCGGCCGAGGGTGTCCCTGCCCCATCAGGCCGCCCGATCCCGCCCGACGGAGTCCGCAGCTCATCAATCTTGCGCACGATTCGCCTTCCCGCCCGGCGGGAGATCGGCTCCGGCACCGGGCGACCGAGATGGACCGCCCTCATCCCGATGGAATAGCTGACCGCCGCGAAGCCGGCGATTGCGGAGATCACGACGAAACCCACCTCGCCGGGCGGTGTCCAGATCACCGGCGGGATCGCAGCGAGGACCCACGCCAACTGGAACCGACTCTCGAACCGGGCGAAGGCCCGACCCTGGTTGGCTTCGTGAGCATCCCGCTGCACGATCGAGTCGAATGCGAGCTTGCCGATCGCCGCACCGAAGCTCACCGTGCCCATCAGGACAACCGAAGCCCGCCTGCCACCGGCGATCGCACAGAACAGTCCGCTGAGCGACACGAACCCCAGCCCACAGATGAGCATCACTTCTTCGCGCATGAAGCGACGGATCCTCGGACCCGACACGTTGCCGAGCATTGTGGAAGCCGCACCGACGGCAATCGCCACGCCGAACCACTTGCCTGCACCCTGGCCGCGTAACCAGAAGAACAGGAGGAACTGCATGAAGCCGACCGATGCACGCAGCAGCACGATGGCGCTCGCCCCGACGAGCACGGTGGGACTGCGCAGTTCATGGATCTCGTCTCTGTTCGCCCGCGTGCGGGCAATGACCTCACGGGGCAGTCTCGTGGCCGATACGAATGCCACGAGGAACCCGATCGCGGACAGCACGAGCGTGGCCTTCGCGCTGAAGTGCTGGAGTACCGCGGCGGGTGCAGCGGCGGCGGCGGCGGCAATGCCGGCGACCACTCCCAGCTTCGCGTTCGCCCCCATCAGGTCGGCCTCCGTCTCGACGACGAGCGGGACGAGTGCAGACTTCGACACCGAATATGTCTGCTTGAGGACGAGCGCAGCGAGGGCAACCGGGTAGAGCAGCAGGCTGTCAAGGACCATCACGAGCGCGATCGACACGATGATCCGGCCGAACGCGGCCAGCTCCACGACGAGCCGCCGGCCACCGCGCATTCGGTCGATGAGTGGGCCGATGAACGGCGCCATCACCGTGAACGGGGCGAGCGTGGTTAGCTGGTAAAGCAACACCTTCGTGCGGGCGGCGTTCGCATCGAGCCCGATCACCGTGCTGGCGAGCGCCACGAGCATCACGGCATCGGCCGCAATCATCAGTGCGTGGGTGGTTGCTAGGGCCTCGAAGCGCCGGAGCGTCGTGAACTCGGCCACCGCGGAGTCCGAAGAGCGTGAGGCGCGACCGCCCGCGGTAATGCTCAGCATCCTGCCTCGGTGACCCGGGCCACGGCGTGCAACCACGGCGTCACTGTAGGACCGGGCCAGCTCACGGTGCATTGTCCCGTTAGCGGGGCTTTTCGTACTTGTAGCCGAGCCCGCGGATCGTCACGACCCTGGTTGGGTTGGCCGGGTCTGCCTCGATGCGGGAACGGAGTCGCTTGATATGGACGTCGAGCGTCTTGGTGTCACCCACGTAGTCGGCGCCCCAGACCCGATCGATGAGAGTGTCCCTCGACAGCACCCTGCCTGCGTTCGCCAGCAGCAGCCGGAGCAGATCGAACTCCTTCAGCGGAAGACTGACTGTTGCACCGCGCACGACCACGACGTGTTGATCCGGGTCGAGGCTCACGTCGCCGACCGTGAGGCCGCCGACGGTGAGGTCCGCTCCCCGGTCGCCCGGCGTCCGGCGGAGCACCGCCCGCATGCGGGCCACGAGCTCGCGCATTCGGTAGGGCTTGGTGATGTAGTCATCGGCACCGACCTCGAGGCCGACAACCGTATCGATCTCGGCGGACTTCGCCGTCACCATGATGATCGGGACCTGTGAGCGCTTGCGGAGCTCCCTGCAGACGTCGACACCCGAGATCCGCGGGAGCATGACGTCGAGCAGCACGATGTCCGGCTTCACCTCGTCGAAGCGCGCCAGAGCCTCCGCGCCATCGCGGGCGACCTCCACTCGGAAGCCTTCTCGCTGCAGCCCGACGGTGAGTGCGTCGATGAAGGACTCCTCGTCCTCGACGACAAACACGGTCTGAACGGTCATCGACAGCTCCTCATCCGGCAGCCAATATAGGGTTGTCCGCCTGCGATGCCGCCACCGAAGCGGGCGAAGCAGGAATTGACAACATGAAGGTCGATCCTTCACCTTCCTGTGAGGTCACCTTCACCTCGCCGCCATGATTCGCGGCCACGTGACGCACGATTGCCAGACCGAGGCCCACCCCACCGGTGTCCCGGGAGCGAGCCCTGTCCACGCGGTAGAAGCGCTCGAAAATGCGGTCGAGATGTTGGGACGCAATACCCATGCCGCTGTCCGATACCGAGAACGTCACCCGATCACCGTCCAGGCGCACACCGAGCCGGACAATGCTGTCCATCTCGGAGTACTTCACCGCGTTGTCCACGAGGTTGCCGATCGCGGACACCAGTTGCCTCCGATCACCGACAACGGCCAGCGTCGGACCGTTGTCCTGGATCTCCAGCCGAATGTGACGCCGCTCGGCGAGCCCGCGAACCCGGTCCGCAGCGTCCTCCAGGATCCTCACGGCTGCGACCTCCTGGCGGTTGGAATCACCACCCAGTTCGATCCTCGAGAGCTCGAGAAGGTCCTCGATCGCGAGCGTGAGGCGCTCAGCCTCCTTCACGATCTTGCCCGACAGGCGTGTCACCACGTCAGGGTCATCAGAATCAGCGAGAGCCTCGGCGAGCAGCGACAGTGCGCCCACTGGAGTCTTCAGTTCATGGCTGATGTTCGCCACGAAGTCCGTACGCACTGCATCGAGCCGGGCACGTTCAGTGATGTCCGAGATGGTGGCGATCGCCCCACCGGCCTCGGCGGGTTGGGCGTGAACGAGCAGCACGCGTGCTGGCGGACCAAATAGGTCGAGCGTCTGACGGCGCTCCTCCCCCTGCAACGCCGTCCTCAACAAGCCCTCGAGAGCCTCGTTCACGATGATGTCACCATGACGTGCGCCGGCCGCATGAGTGGCCATCCGGTTGCGCACCACCACAAGCCCGTTCTGGTCGGCGTACACCACCCCGATGGGCAGCGCGTCCAGCACGACGCTCAGCGGTGCCACCTCGGGTACATCTCTCTGTTCAATCACCTCTGCGGGGGCAGACACCGGCACCGGGGCTTGTCCCGCTACTGGGATGAAAGATGACCTGTGTCGGCAGGCAACCCACGAGACGAGCAGGCCGACTGCTAGCCCGACGATGAGGTAGACCACCGGCATTAGCGGTCCTCAGGAGTCATGGTTTCGGTCTGCCTGGGTGGGGATCGGGATCCCGGCCATAGGGGTGGCTTCCTGTCGCATCCGGTGCCGAACGGCACCGACGTGCTCAGGCATCCAGCCGCTGACAAGGAATCGCACCTTCTCTCCGATGTTCACGGCATGGTCGCCGATTCGTTCGTAGAAACGTGCAACTACTCCGAGCTGCACTGCGACCTGCAGGTCAATACTGCCGGCCGCATGGCTCTCGAAGATCACCTGGATGAACTGGCGCTGCAGTGCATCGAGGAAATTGTCCATGTCGTCGAGCGCGGCTGCCTTGGCCGGGTCCGATTCGTCGTACGCCTCCATCGCGTTCGCGAAAAGCTGCTGGGCCTGTTCGCTCATCTTGGCGATGATGCCCCGCAGCTTGGGGTTCATCTCGTGGCCGTAGATCCGGCGCGCAGCCTTGCAAATGTTGACGGTGAGATCGCCCGAACGCTCGAGCTCGGCGGTCATCTTGAGCGCCGTGATAACAGCACGCAGGTCGCTCGCCACCGGGGCCTGCAGGGCGAGGATTCGGTAACAGTGCTCCTCGACCGCGATACAGCGGGCGTCGATCTCGTCGTCGCCCTGCACCATGTAGTCCGCACCCTCGAGATCCATGTCCAGCAGGATCCGTGTCGCCCGCGGGATGGCCTCGATCACCTGGGCGCCGACCCGCATGAGCTCGGCATGTACCTCGGCAAGCTCGGTATGAAAAGACTTGCGCAGCTCGGTCATCCGAACCTCCCGGTGACGTAAGCCTCGGTACGTTCGTCCGAGGGCATAGAGAAGATCTTGCGGGTCTCGTCGAACTCCACGAGGCGACCCGTCCGTCGGTCTCCCTGCAGATTGATCTCGGTGGTGAAGAAGGCCGTCCGGTCGCTCACTCGCGCGGCCTGTTGCATGTTGTGCGTGACGATCACGATCGTGTACTTCTGCTTGATCTCGGTCATGAGGTCCTCGATGCGCGCCGTGGCGATCGGATCGAGCGCCGAGCACGGCTCGTCCATGAGGATCACCTCCGGCTGCACCGCGATCGCTCTCGCGATACAGAGTCGCTGCTGCTGACCTCCCGACAGGCCGGTGCCGGACTGCTTGAGGCGGTCCTTCACCTCGGCCCAGAGCGCTGCGCCCCGCAGCGACTCCTCCACGATTCCGTCCAGTTCGCTCTTGCTACGCGTGCCGAGCAATCGCGGGCCGTAGGCAACGTTGTCGTAGATGCTCTTCGGGAACGGGTTCGGCTTCTGGAACACCATGCCGATCCGCCGACGCACCTCCGTGGCGTTCACGGCGGGGTCGTACAGGTCAACGTCGTGGTAGAGCACCGACCCCTCGATCCGGGCCGACTCGATGAAGTCGTTCATCCTGTTGAGGCAGCGGAGCACGGTGGTCTTGCCACAGCCTGACGGGCCGATGAACGCCGTTACTTCGAGCTGACGAATCGTCAGGGTGACGTCACGGACCGCCCTGAAGTCCCCGTAGAAAACGCTGAGGTCCTTAATGTCGAATACCGTGCTTGCAGCCTGGTTCGCATCAGCCGTTCCGGACACGGGTACAGAGAGCCCTCGGAGCGGCGAATCGCTCGTTTGTTCGTTGTCCACCGTGTGGGGTGCTCCTTGCTTCATGACGGCTTGATTCACAGCCCGGACCGCCGACGCTCAAATCGGGTGCGCAGGACGACCGCCACCACATTGAACAGGAAGACGAGCAGGAGGAGCAGGAGAGCGGCCCCAGCAGCAGCATTCTCCCAGTCGACCTTGCCGGGACGGCCGGGGCGGCCGGACCAGTTGTAGATGAGGATGGGAAGCGCTGTGAACCGTTCGGTGAGTCCGGTCCTCGGCAGCAGGCCCGTAATTGCCCCGACGAGGATGAGCGGGGCCGCCTCACCGAGGGCCCGCGCCACGGACAGCACGAGACCGGTGAGGATGCCGGGGGCCGCGTACGGCAGCGTCATGTCCCGGGTGACCTCCCACTTCGTCGCTCCGACTCCGTAGCCGGCCTCGCGGAGACCCTGCGGGACGGCGCGGATCGCCTCGGACGCCGTGATGATCACGATGGGCAGCACGAGGACAGAGAGGGTAAGCGCCGCGGCAACGACGGTCTCGCCTTTGGTTACCGGATCGAGCCACTGGACGAAGATGATGAGCCCCAGCACACCGAAAATCACAGCCGGCACGCCCGCCAGGTTCCGGATATTGATCCGGACGAAACGGGCAAGCGGCCCCTGCTTGGAGTACTCCTCCAGGTAGATCGCTGCCGCTATCCCGACGGGGAAGGCGAACACGATCACGCCGAGACCGATGAAGAACGAGCCATACAGTCCGGGCCACAGCCCGATCTTGGTCGGCTCGGAGCCGATCGTCCCGGTAAGGAATCCGGTGCCACGATTGGTCAGCATCGGGATGCCCTTAACCATCACCTGACCGATGAGCGTGAAGAGCACGAGGAGCGCGAACAGCATCGAGAGCACGAGCGCCACGTGCAGCGCGACCCCTGCGGGGTTGCGCTGCTTACGCGTCAGCGCCTCACGGATGTTCACGGACTTGATTCCGGGTGCCTGAGTTGCGGTCATGTTCGGGCGCTCACTCAGTACTTCATTCGGACGCGCTGGACAAAGCGGTCTCCAATGAGGTTCAGGACCATAGTCAGTAAGAACAGCACGAGGCCGAGGAAGAACAGCGCGTTGAACGACGCTCCCTTGACGGCTTGATCGGTGCCGCCGGCGGCATTGGTCATCGCGGCAGTGAGGGTGAGCCCGCCCTCGAGCGGGTTCCTCGAGAACGGGCCGGAACCGTCTGGTCCGCCCGCCATCGTGGCCACCATTGTCTCGCCGATGGCGCGTGACACTGCGATCACGAATGCGGCGACGAGGCCGGACACCGCTGCCGGGAGCACGATCTTGGCGGTCGTGGTGGATTTGCGCGCGCCCACCCCGTAGCTCGCCTCGCGGAGGGGGTGCGGGACGGCTCGAAGCGCGTCCTCAGAGATGGATGCCATGATCGGGATCACGAGGATGCCGATACCGAGACCGCCGGCGAGCATGGACTTGTTGGAGCGGGGGTCGAACAGCCGTTCCACGATCTCGGGCTGGATGAACCTCAGGGCGAAGTACCCCACGACCACCGACGGGATACCCGCAAGGACCTCAATGATCGGCTTGATGACCGAGCGCACGCGAGGCTTCGCGTACTCGGACAGGTAGATCGCTGTGCCGAGGCCGACAGGCACGGCAACGACCATTGCGATGAGCCCCATGATGACGCTCGCGACCAAGAGTGTGGTCAGGTCGAAGCGGTCGCGCCTGGGGAACCAACCCGAGTCCTTCAGCTGACCGAAATCGATCTGGCGGAGGAACTGGATGGCTCCCCTCGTGAGCACAAAGAGGATGAGACCTCCGATGACCACCGACACACCTGCGGCTGCAAAGAAGGTCGCCTTCATGCGCTGCTCTTTGCGCCGTCGGCGAGCATTTCCGCGAAGGTCGGCGAGCGTGATTCTGACGTTTCCTGTTGTCACTGCCTGCCCTCCCTCTCGATCCGGCTTCGGTATTGATCTTGCTACAAACGAGGGGGTTGGGCACCACCTTCGTGGTGCCCAACCCTCCTCGCATCACTCCGTTGTTGTTGGTCAGGCTTTTGCGGCAGTCCAAGCGGCGACGCTGGCCTGGATCTTGTCCGCACCGAGCGGCACGTAGCCAGCAGCAGGGACCTCAGCAAGGCCCTGCTCGCTCAGATACAGGCTCACGTAAGCGACCACTGCCGGGTTTGCTGCGGCCTTGGCCTTGTTCACGTAGATGTACAGCGTCCGGCTAAACGGGTACGAGCCGTCGGCGATGGTCTCGGGTGACGGGAGGACGCAGGCGCCTTCCTTGTTCGCGATAGCAATCGCCTTCATCCGCGCTGCCTCGGCCACGTAGAACGCATACCCAACCCAGCCGAGGGAGTCATCCGAACCCTCGATGCCCTCGACAATCAGGTTGTCGTTCGCGCTCGACGAGTAGTCGGCACGGACAGCCGCCTTCTCGATCTTGCGCTCGGCGGCGATCGACTTGATCGCGAACTCGACGAAGGTGTCGTAGGTGCCCGACTCCTCGCCGGGGCCGCTCACCACGAGATCAGCATCCGGGAGGTTGTTGTACTTCGAGCCGAGCTCAGTGGCCAATGCGTTCGCATCGCTCCACTTGCTCACGGTGCCCTCGGACTCCGGCCCGAGCAGCGCGTAGAGCGCCTTGGTATCCAGGCAATCAACGGTCGTGTTCTTCGGGCTCGTGGCAACTGTCAGGCCGTCGATAGCGATTGCCAGTTCGATGTACTCCACCCCACCGGTCTTGCACGCCTCGGCCTCGGTGTCCTTGATCTTGCGACTGGCGTCGGAGATGTCGGCACCACCGGCGCAGAACGTCTTGAAGCCGTCGCCGGTGCCGGGGCCCTCCACGGTGACGGCAAGGCCGCCGCCGCTCAGGGTCTTGGCAAGCTCGCCAACCTTGATGGAGATCGGCTCGACAGTGGAAGAACCCGTAACGAACACGTTGCCCTTGACACCCGAGAGGTCCAGCCCACCGGCAGTGGTCGTCTCGGTCGCCGCCGTTGTCTCGGTGGCCGCCGTGGTCTCGGGTGCGGCTGTCGTCTCGGTGGACTCCTTCTTGTCGCCGCACGCTGCGGCGGTGAGGGCGAGCGCTACGGCTGCGCCGATGAAGGAAACACGCTTGGAAATATTCACGTTGTGCTTTTTCTCCTGATCGGGGGTTGTTAAGCACTCCGGAACCTAAAGAATCAGGGTGTCAGCCATCTTTTGCGACAATGAACAGAAGGTGAACGGTCGGCAACGGCCGGGGAAACCAACTGCCGAGCGATCACCAATATTGCCTCTGAACAGGGATTTCTCAGGTTAACGGTGGGGAAACGATGGCCGGCCGCTTGCGCCGGCGCAAGAGTCGACGCACCAGATGGAACGTCAGTCGAACGACGAGCGTCAGCACGGCGAGACCGAAGATTCCAGCGAGTACCACGAACAACGTCGGTTGATTCTTGGTTGTCGTGGTCGCCGTAGTGGACAGCCCGAATGCTGTTGTAGTCGCTCGCCACACGTACGTGCCGTAGACCGGGGACGACAGCCTGAGCCGAACGGTCTCACGCCAGGTGCCCCGTGGTCCGATGTCGTCAATCTTAGGAAACGCCACGTCCCTGATCGAGTCTTCGGTGTTCCGACCAACCTCAACGGCGATCGCGGCGCCCTGCAGCACAGACGCAGAAGTGTTCTGCAGGATGACCGTCACGTCGTACCACGTTGCACCCGCAAGGCTCGTGCGTGCCCTCGCCCACAGGCCGTCGTCGGCCGGTTCGGCAACGATGGAGACCTGAAGCGGGATGATCCCCTTGCCGCTGTCAACTACCGGCGCAATCGGGTGTCCAAGCAACGTGAACGCAGCCACCGCAACCTCGTCGAACCGGTCACTGGCCGCCTGAATGATGCAGGGGCACGGTGCGGGAGGCTTCGTGACGATGAAGTCGGCGAGAAAGACCTTGCTGTCGCTCGGGACCTCAACGGTCTTCGCGTCAGGAACGTTGCAGTCGACCGAACCGCGCCGGCCTTCGTTCCCGCACACGGTGACGGTCAGGACTTTCGCGGTGAAGTCGCTGAGCCTGATCGAAACCGTTGATCCGACAGCAATCTCCTTGACGACGAGGCTGACCGATGGACCGCCGCCATTCGACGTGGGCTTCCCCGGCGTAACTCTCGCTGTCGTCGATGGCGTTGAGTCCGTCGCAGCCGTGGTCGTCGGTGCATCAGCAGCATGCGCAGGTGCCATCACGATTGCGTTCACGAGTGCGGACACCACTAGCGAGGCACCTACCACGATGACACGGCGGAGCAATCGAGGGATCGAAGCCGAGAGACAATTCATACGAGCACGGGCTCCTGCTCGTCAGAGCCTGAATCGCCGCCGGGGTTCCCGTCGATCTCGTTCCCATCGGAATCATCGGGATCCCGGTATCGGCGCACAATGCGCCAGACAACGAGCAACGCCAGCAGCACCACAAGGACAAGCAAGAGGAGAAGGGGAGGCGCAAACGTTTGGGCGGATCGACGTGTTGGCTGAGAGGCTGCCTCGTCCCCACCTGCGGCCGGCGTGACGGTAACCGACGCCTTGGCCACAAAAAGTGCGGGGACACCTCGCACATCCTCGGCGAGTTCAATACTTTGGCCAGGCAGGAGTTCTGGGAACGCTCTCTCACCGAGATCGTGCTTGCCTGTACCGAATGCGCCCTTGACCGTAAGGCGGTACGTGCCCGCTTGGCGGACGTTGCCGAGGTTGGCGATGCGGAAGCGCACCCGAACCTTCCCGCCCGCGGGGTTCAGGCCCCCATCGTAGGACACCCGGAATGCCTCGGTGGAAAGGTTCGACCGAAGCTGACCGCGAACTCGAAGATAGAGACGGACTCCGGTCCGGCGGAAGACCAACAACGTGTTCGTCTTGCCGGGCTTGGTGGGCGTCTCGTTTGATGCGACGATGCCCCCCACGTGGTCGCCGGGGTTTGCGCCAGCCGGAACGGTGATGGTGTAGGGAATCAGCAACTGCTTGCCCGCCGGGATGGTGACGTTCTCTTGTGCGAGTGCGATCCACGAGCCGACGTCAGTTGGCTTCGCATCGCCCGAGAGCAACGCAAAACTGCCGTCCGGATTGTTGAGGCCGTCGGTGGCATAGACGCGGAGATTCAGCGGCACATTTCCGTAGTTCTGCACGCTGACGGAGTCCTTGACGGTTACTCCGCCATCGGAGTCGTAGGAGAAGTAGGCGCGTTGGCCGTCCCCGCCGGGAACGATAGTCCAGCTCTGGATGACCTCGTCGCCGGGCTTGAGCGGCGCACCATTCGGCAGCGCCAAGGAGGTAGTCGGTGAACTAGCGGTCGGCGAAGACGTTGCCGGCGGATCGGCGGCAACGGCGGGCCCAGCGCTGAGGGAAGCAACGAGGGTGCCCAGGAGCGCTGCAAGTGTGAGCCGGGAGAGCGGAGCGGTGAAGGATCGTGCGTGCATGGTGTGTCGTCCGTAAATGCCAGTGGCGGTATGGGGCGACTGCCGCCCCATACCGCCGAACCGAAGTGAAGTTGGAAGGTGTGTCTTGCTCAGATGAGCGACAGCGTCACGCTGCCCGTGTAGACCTGAGCATCTGCCGTGACCGGGATGAGCATGAGCAGTCGTCCGTCAATCTTCGCCTCGCCGAGTCCTGCTCCGGCCGCAGCCGATGCGAGGACGTTCGGGGTGGCATCGCCGAGACCGTCACCGCTCGATACACCGGTACCGGGGAGAACGGTTGCGCCTGCGGTGGCAACCTGATCGTACGTGCCGTATGCCGCGGACGTTGCGGTGACCTTCGGGATCCAGCCGAGATAGTTGCCACTGAACGAACCGCTGACCGAACCCGTGAGGTTTCCGGCTGTGGCGGTGACGCTCCAACCGAGGTCGGAGTCGCGGGTGTCGAGCACGGTCACCTGGCTGAGCCGTCCGTTGGCGGTAAAGAAGTTACCGCCGAGGCTGGCGTCATCAGCGAGGCGCACAAGTTCTGCCGTGCCCATGTCCAAGGTACACGCCGCGCTGCCGCCGCCTGCCTCGGTTCCCGAGCCCGTTGCCGTTGCCGACGTGAGGGTCTTCGGGAATCCGGGGAACAAACCGCTCGTTGCGGTGAACGAGTCCAGAGCGCCGTACACGCCGCACTTCACGTAGATGAGCAGGGCACCCGCCGGGCGAGTGACACTGTTGTCCTGACCGATGACCTGGTTGGAGTTCGGTGTTGCCTGAACCTGTGCGGCTGTACCGGCGAAGCTACCGCCACCCGTCGGGCTGTCGGAGTACGCCGATGGTGTGATGGTGAACGTGTAAAGCACGCCACCGGTCAGGCCGGTGATCGTCCTCGACGTACCGCTCACACCCGTGTACGGACCGGCGACAAAGGCGGAAGTTCCGGTGTTCGGGCTAACCGTGATGGTGTACGTCGTCGGGGCCGGGCTCGGTGCAGTCCACGTCAGGGCGACCTGCTCCGTTCCGGGGGTTCCCTGCAGGTTGGTCACCGCTCCACGCTGAGCGGGGTTCGGCGTCGAGGTACCCGTGCTGGACAGCGTGCTGTTACCGACGCTGTTCGTGGCAAGTGCCTTGAAGCAGTACGTCGTGCCGTTGGTGAGACCTGTCACGACGAGGGGCGACGAGGCACCGGTAACGTTTTTGGCGCTGTCCTCTGTCGTGCAGGTGGAGTCGTACACCTTGACCGTATAGCCGGTGGTCGACGGGTTCCCGTCGATCGTCGTGCCAGCGGTGAACGCAACCGACACCTGTCCGTCCCCGGCAGTCCGTGCGCCGAGCGTCGGGGCGTTGGGCACGAAGCCCACCTTGTAGGTGAAGTTGTTCACGCCGCCCGTGCTGTTGTCCGCAGTGATCGTGAGCGGCGTCTTCCAGTACTTGACATTCTCGGTGGTCGTGGCGTCGTTGAGGGCACAGGCCACACCGATCCAGTACTGGCCCGCCGACACCGACGAGAACGCTGCGTTCTTGAACGACAGTCCCGTGAGTTGGCTGGTGGGCACATCTGCCGTGCTGAGGCCCGGGTTGATGTTCTTGACCTGCGTACCGTTCGCGTAGCGCAGGTACGCCGTGAAGCTCGCACCAGTCGGTGCGGCAAAGTTGAACACCATTGTCGCCGGATCCTCGGAGCGAGGCGTGATGAAGGTCTGGACCGAGTAGTTGCTCGATGCATCACCCGGGCAAACCTGCCCACTCGAGAAGCCGAGAGCGAAGTTGTCGTCGCTCTTGCCGCTCGAGGGCGTGACATCGACGGTTCCGGTTGCGGAGGATGGATCAGTCTGTGCGGCGCTGGCAGTGGTGGCGTTTGCCACCACAACCAGCCCGCCGGCGAGGGCTGAGAGCCCCGCCAGGGTCGCCGCGAGGCGCTTTCCGTTGCGTTTCAAGTTGGTTCCCTTTCGGAGAGTTCGTTCTGTTGTCGAAAAGTTGGTGTTGCGTAGCCGGGTCAGCCGTTGTTGGCGACGAGGCCGCCCTTAGTGGTGCTGTTTCCGCAGCCCGTGCTCGCGTCGTTGCCGAGGCTGAGGAAGCCGAATGAGTTCACGATGGCCTGTGCAGCGCTGCCACACATCAGCGAGGTCGAGCCCTTGAACATCTCGATAATGGCGGCGTCGCCGGTCGAGTTGTCGAGGTTGGCGCTGAGCACCATGTTGTAGACGTTGCGGTTCCAGTTCGTGTCGTTGAATCCGTCGGTGTTCGGCGACCACTTGCTGCCAACAGCGTTACCGGCGGTGTAGGTCACGAAGGTCTTGCCACCGGCCAGGCCGAGGGACACACCGGTACCCGGAGCAGGCGAGGAGAGCCCGTTCGACTTGGAGACCCAAGCACTTGCGGCGAAGCCGACAACCACCTGCACGTCCTTGCATGACACTGCAGGGTCGCCTGCAACGCCATCGCAGATCGCGTTCGTTGTGGTGAGCAGGGCGTCTGCCTTGGCCTTGAGTTCCGGGCCGTGGTTCTCCTGGAGGCGGGAGCCGTTGCCGATGCCATTGCAGAAGGCCGTGCCGATTCCTTCCTGCGACGAGGTGTTACCCGTCTTGCCGTACCACGTCTTGTAGGTACCGGAGGAGGTCTGGATTCCGCAGGGGACGATCACCGTGTTGTTCTTCACGAGCACGCCGTTGGTGTACAGGGTGGTCAGCTCCGCCTTCGTGAGTGTGTCGACGGCGTCGTGGCACGCCTCCGCTCCTGTTCCGCAGACGGAATCCGACGAGGTCTTCGGCTTGCTGTAGGCGAAGGTGAGCGCATCCACGCCGAACGGAAGAGCCGTGATATCGGTGCCAACGGCGTTCGAAACGCTTGAGGAGGAGCGTGCAAAGTCGACGAGTCCCGCGATGTTGCGGCTGCTGTTGCAGCTCGCTGCAGTGATGGCTGCGGTCACGGTGAGTCCGGTGTACCACACGCCGCCGGCCTGACGACTGAGGACCTTCTGACCCTCACCCGAGCCGTTCGGGCGCAGGATGAGCGGCGAGCCGAGCTTGGTGGCGATGCACTCGCGTTTGGTGGCATCCGCCTCACCGGGGATCGTGGCATCGAAGTTGACAAGCTGCTTGTAGCCGGTCGCCTCAGAGGTCACGAGGGGGGTGTAGGTCTTTCCATTCGCAAACCCACCAAGGGCGTTAACGACGTCCTGGGTCGTGTCGGAGCCGAATCCGAACAACGGCGCCTTGTACTGCTGGGGCTCGGCGTTTGCCGTGTGCGTACCGGCGATCCCTGCACCGGCCAGGCCGGCGAGCGCTGCAGCACCAGCCACGAGGCTGATGATTTTCTTTGTGGTCTGTGACGACATGGTGGTCAACGTTCCCTTTCGACATGCGAGTTGCGCCCGGGTCGTTCCCGGTCGGCCAGGTCAATCGCGACCCAACGCTTTGCACTGTCTCAGAGCAAGGTGTCACCAAGGTGTCCGCACTATGTACTCAGGATCTCTCAACGATGAGTTCATCTGGATGACGCTTGTGCGTCAGCCAAATTGACCAGTGACGTACGCAGCGGTGCGGCTGTCCTGTGGTGACCCGAACATTGCCGACGTCGGCCCGTATTCAACGATGTGACCGGGCGCCCCATCCTGCGCAAGAAAGAACGCACATTGGTCAGACACGCGAGCCGCTTGCTGCATGTTGTGCGTCACAATCACGATGGTGACCTCGGACTTGAGCTCGGAGATGGTTTCCTCAATACGGAACGTCGACGTCGGATCGAGCGCCGAACAGGGTTCGTCCATCAGCAGCACTCGCGGCCGGATCGCGAGAGCTCGAGCGATGCAGAGTCGCTGCTGCTGGCCTCCAGAAAGTCCACCGCCGGGCTGGCGCAGACGGTCGCGCACTTCCCTCCACAGCCCTGCCTTGGAGAGGCATTGCTCGACGATCTCGTCCCTGACCGAGGTCGGTACTTTCAGCCCAGTTAGCCGAAGGCTCGCGACAACGTTGTCGTAGATCGACATCGCTGGGAACGGGTTTGGCTTCTGGAACACCATTCCAATCTGCCGTCTTGCATCGGTTAGCCGACGGGTTGCGTCGTAAATATCCTCGCCGTCGAGCAACACCTCCCCGGCGAGCGATGCCGAAGGAATCATCTCGTGCATCCGGTTCAGGATGCGCAGAAACGTTGACTTGCCACAGCCCGACGGACCAATGAGCGCGGTCACCTGACCCGCCTCCATGTCGAGCGACACACGGTCAAGGACCTGCCGGCTCGAGAACCACGCGGAGATCTCCCGGGCCTCGATACCGATCAACGGCTTTGCGGTGGTGACTTGGGCAGTGCCGTGGTCCGAACGGCGTCCGCGGCTACGCGGAGCATCCTCGTTACCCGACTTTTCGTTTCGTACGGTGATCATGGGTTCCTCACTCGATGGTGATCAGACAACGTTGGGGAGCAATCGAAAGAATTCGTCCCACACCAGATTGCTCACGAGCAACAGGACTGGTGTACCGACGATCCAGGTCAGCGCGTGCCCCCACCTGTGCCATGACCACAGGGCGCCGATGACGGATATCAACAGTAACTGGAGCCAGAGTACGAGCGCCCACAGTGTTCGGGAGTCGCTCGATCCGGCCTGTTCCTCGCCCGGCAGTGTTGCCGACGTCAGCACTCTCGTCGGTCCCCCTACCGCTTCGCCCTGTAGATCAGCGTCCACCCACAGCACCCCGCTCGGGTTGAGTCCACTACCGCCGGCGGTCGCCAGCACAAGTCGGGACGCACGCCCGCGTGGCACCTCGGGGAGCGGATCCCCCGCTCGCCGAATGCCGATTACGACGAACCGGAAGACACCTTGTGCTGTGGTTGCGAGGATCTCGTTTCTTAGCTTGATCTGGTTCAGCGAGGAAAACGGCCCGCCGAACAGCATTCGACGACCAACGATCACACTGCGACCGACCTGCCCTGGAAGCGGTGTGTCACGGCGATGTCCCGGGCCTGCATAGAGGTTGGAAGCCGACGTCCCCTCAACAACAACTTCCTCCACACCCAGCGCGGGAATCTGAAGGTACGCAACGGGTGTACCTGCGCTCACGAGTTGACCCTCGCCGTCCAGCGAACCGACCGGGGCGGTGCCCGTGGCTAATGCACTGCGGAAGCGGTCGTGGAGTCTCTGTTGCGACGCGCTGTGCTGGATACGGCTCGCCACGAAGAGTTGAAGGACGGCCGACACCATCAGGACAAAGAGCATCAGGACAGCACCGCGGACGAGAGCAACGCGTTCGCTCGACAGTCGGATCGATGGCACACCGGACCAGCCGCTGGTCTCCGCCTCGATTTGATCAACAACCATGGATTCCTCATCATCGGTGAGTATCAGTGAGGACTTCACGACGGCACCATCCGATTTACTCGCCGTCTGCGCGCGATGAATACGACCACTACGACGAGCACCAGTGCCACCCCAAGCGCGACACCAAGTGGTGTTAACAGGTTGTGTCCCTTGCTCGCAACGGGCGAGGCGCCGCCGCCGCTCAACGATCCTGCCCCGATGATCCGCTCGTTGCTGGAAGCCGGGAGTGTCTGCGCGAGGACACCAGCGGTGGTCGTAGTGGTTGGCTCTGCATCCAACACATTCGCTGTGGCAGCGAGGGTTGTTGGCGGCTGCACGGTGCTCACAACGGACTGGACCGTTTCGCTTCCTGCTACTGCTGCGCTATCGCCTTCCGAGGACGTGTCTGCCGGCTGATCAAGCAGCGACATGAAGACGCTTCGATTAGCTGGTGACGAGATGGCCACCTGCCGAGCCCAGAATCGGGTCGTGTGGGTAACTCCCTCGGCGTCCTGCTTCGTGCAGGCAACACCGATCCAGTACTCCCCTGCCGGTATGGCATTGAACGCCTTGCCCGAGAACGTCAGATCGTCGGGAGGGATCACCTGTCCGTCGGTCAGTCCCGGATTGCGGTTGCGGACCCAGCTCTGCGTGGTGTCTCGCAGCCCGCTCGTGAAGCCTCTGCCCTTCGGGAGTCCGAGCGAGTACGTCAAGGACGCGGGATCATTCTCGATCGGCGTGAGGAAGGTCTGCCAGAGGTACCCGGCCTCGCTGTCGCCCTGACAACGTTGCCGCGAAGCGAACGTCATCGACAGCACGTCGTCCCGCTGCGAGGGCTCAGGTGTAATCAGGAGAACCGGCGCCGTGTCAGCCCGTGCCGAACCGACACCGACGATCAGCAGTCCAGCGAACGACATCAGCAGTGCAACGCCCAAGACAGCGATGGAGCCGATCCACTTCGGCGGCTTCATCTTGGGACATCTTTCTCGATCGTTGCACGCTGTGCTCGCGACGCCCGCACGAATGTTGCCACAGAAACGATCAGCACCAGAACGCAGACCACTGCGAGCACAATCCAGAGGGTGTTGGACCGTTTGTCGAGGTTCTCTGCCTTCTGGAGGGTCCTCCACTGCATGGTGGTTGGTGACGACTCAATAGAGATCAGCGTGTCCCAATACTGGGCTGTGACGCCCTTACCGTCCGTACACGCAACCCCCATGCGGTACTCGCCGCTCGGCAGATAATTGATCGGCAGGCGTTTGAAGCTAAACGATGGCAGTTCGATGATCTGTGCCGGTTGGCCTGGCTCGGAGTTTGCTCCGAGAAGTTGGTTCATGTACGGCCGGCCCTCGGAGGTATAGAGCGCAACGCGGGCGTCGTTCTCTGGGCCTTCCGGGCCGGTCACCATGTAGCGCAACGATCCGGGATCATCCGTGCTCGGCACGACAAAACTCTGCACACGCCAGTCGTCATTCATGCTGTCCCCGGGACACGTTGCGCCGCGGGGAAGCCGGAGTGAGAACGCTGACTCGTGCGTGCCCTCGATGAACGGACGCAGTCGGTTCTTCGCCTGCACCGCCTCGGCATCGCCCGATCTGCGAGCCGCCGCTACTGCTGTGCCAGCAGAGAGTTGCCCCTGGAGAAGGAGACCAACCACCACTGCAAATAGCGCGAGGAGGTGACGAACGGTATGGAGCCTGACGATCATTGCTCTACCCATCTGCTAGGGAGTCGACGGCGGACTGCAGGTATCAACGTCTCCCTTGATGTCAGTGCAGCGGCGAGCCCCGATCCGACGAGTAGCGCCAACAACACCAGAGCCGTGAGGCGACTCGAACCCAGCGAGGTTCCCGGTGTGAGCGGCCGCTCGGCTCCGCCCAAGGCCAGCGAGGTCTCCGGCACCGAGGTACCAATCGCCGCGGCCGTGCTTGATGTCGGTATCGAGGTGTCGGGGACGGTCGAATCCAGCGTTTCGGGGATTGTCGTGGTGAAGAACCCTCCGCCACCGCCGCCGGGCGGTGCGCGCATCGACAGCACCTTCGCGGCCGCTTCGGTTGCCTGAGCCTTGAGGGTCTCCGAGAGTGGAACGTAGCCCGGCGGTAGATCGCCGAGGGCCAAGCCTGCCTGTTGGCCTTGCTCGGCTGCGTACTTAAGAAACGCCGCGTAGTCGGCACGGGCTGCGGTGGAAATGGCCAGAGGGGAAATCGCCGCGTAGGTCAAGGTCGTCAGCGGATAGGCGTCGGGCGCCGGCGTGCTGAGTTTCGGCTCGAGGAACGTGGGTTCCTCGCCGGGTGCCATCGCAGCCACACCAGCGACCAGTGCATCGTTTGTCGGCGCGATGAACCGGCGGGACTCACCATTGTCACCGGGCCTGCTGAGCCATGCCGTCTGCAATCCGTACTGGAATGCGGAGGGAGTATCCGTAAGCGTCAGCATCGAGCGGTAACCGGCCAGTTGGGGTCCCTCTCGTTTCCAGGCATCTGCCGGAGTCGCTGCGTAGATATTGAACTCCACCCGGGCACCATCGGCGGCTGCACGAGTGATCTGTGCACCGTTCATGAGCCCACCGGTATACGGAAGCCACTCCGTTCCGCAGAGCGGGGCGGGGACGACCGAGCCGAGCGAAGGGGCCTGATAACAGTACGGATCGCTCTTCGGGAATGAGTTAGGCACGGGTTCCCCAAACGCCACTCCCGACGGGTTGAGCACAACATCGGCGGCGTACACCGGGTTCACCTTCATTCCCCACGGATCCGGCACGCCCGAAAGCCACGACTTGGCCTCTGGATCGTCGAGCACGTAGTTCCACAACTGTTTCGCAGCGTCCGATGGACCTGAAGGGAGTTGCATACCGCTGAAGTTTCGCGGGCTCGAGTTCTGAAGGAGCGCGAACTCGGGGTTGAACTGAAGGAAATCAGGGTCAGTTCCAAGGTGGAGTGCGTTATCCGCCAACCAAGAGAAGCTGGGGATCTCACCGTTGATCGCCACACTTCGTACGTACGACTGCGTCAACAACTTCGCGATCAAACGGGGCGTGAGCTTCATGGTTGCAACTCGCACGCCTGCCAGTTCTTGTTCCTCCTGAGGGGCGTCTACTTTTGGGACCCGCTCAACGTTGAAGCCAACTACGAGGCCGGATGCTGTCAACGGCGCGTACACAATGGGCTTCGTCGTGTCGTAGGTTCCCGAGGCGAGCGGTCGCGACACCACGACGAGGCCCGGCGAACCCTCAACCGGGTTTGCAAGCTGACCACGCGCAGCGTCATCCCCGATCGTTGCGTAGGAAAAAGGAGGTAGCCCACCGCCTGTGCAGAGCGCAGGCTGCCAACTTCCGATCGCCGTGAGCGCTACTTCGCTACCCGCAATGCGACGGTCCTGCTTGCGGATGTCACAAGGCGAGTCCACCGGGTTGAAGCTGAGCGGGATCGCAATTCGATTGGCCCAAACGAGTGGCGAGAGCGGTGAGGTGGCGACACCAAACTGTTCAGGACGGGCCCCCCCAAACGGCGTGCCAGCGTTCTCCTCTGCTGCAGTTCCACGAGGCACGACGACGATCCAGCACTGAGGAACTTTCTTGCCGCCACCTTCGACAGGCTGCACTCGCTGACCGCAGCCGAGCCCTGTGGACTGGTTACCGGTGTTCAGCTGGAACAGGTCTGCACCGTTACCCTGGGCATCCGTGGTCGCCCCAGCGATTTCGTTGGTAGTGATCTCGTTGAAATACGAATTCAACCAGTAGTTGCCACCCACGATGGCTGGATTGAAGTTCGGGTTCGCGTGGACGTTCACCACGTCGCCGGTGACCGACCGAAACGGCCTCCACACGTTCGTTGTCCGGGAGTCGGTAAAGCCGACTGTAGGGTCGTACCCAGCCCAATCGGAACGGAAGATCACGCGAGACGTAGCCAGCACATTGGGATACACGCCGGCCGGCGGACCGTTGTAGTTGCCGCCCACCGCGCCCTGCACGCACTGTTCGGGCGGTGGTCCCGGGTTGTCCGGAATAGCAGCATCGTCATCGCCCCAGCACTGGAAGATCTGCATGAAATTGGCCGCAAAACGACCGGGACCTTGAACCGTTGGTTCGCCACCCGTCCAGGTGATGGAGACAGCCTGGTTTGCCAACTTCTCCGTCTGGTTGACCGAGATCCGAAGGCTGGAGAACCTCCCGCGTCCGCTCACGGTGACACGCGACGCAGTATTGGGCAGCGCGGTGTCTGTTCCCTGGCTCCCCGGCACCGGTGAGCCCGTTGCGAAGGAAGCCGTAATACCACCTGCGGTCGCCGCAAGTGTCAGGCCTGCCGATACGGCAAGGGCAGCAGCGCCAAGAACACCTCGTCGTTTCACTGGGCTCCCCGCCGGCCAAGGCGTCGCCATGCGAAGCCAGGTACGAAGATCATTGCGAGAATCATGAGGCCCACGAGCAAGCCGATTCCGAGCCCCGCGGACTCACGCTTCAGCGTGGTGGTAACGACGTCGCCGACCGGCACCGCACCGGCCGAACCGTCCACTGCGCTACCGCCTTCCGGGGTGCCCCCATCGCCTTGACCGTCAACCCCACTGGGAACGGTGTCACCAGTCGCCGGATCAGCGCCGGTATCGGTAATTCCCCCCGGTCCCGTCGCTCCATCGACTGTCGTGTCGCCACCCGAGCTCGTTCCCCCGCTCGGGGAACCGCCACCGCTGGCGCCAGACTTCACCGCAGTCGGCACGTTCTTCAAACCACCCGTTCCGTTCGGGCATTGCAGCGAACCCTTCTTGTCGCACACCTTGGGCTGCGGTGCCTTCTTGGCGAGCAGGTTGGCCCCATCCGACGAGAACGTGGGGTTGTTGCACTTCGAGATGTCGACCGACTGCACCTCGACGCCCGGGATCTTTGCGATCTGTTCGAGGCTTGCCCGAACGAGGTTGACCGGCATCGGGGAGTAGCCGAGGGAGGCGGACTGCTGCTGGGCCTGGCACATCATGTAGTAGGCCACGGCGCCGAGCGTGCGTCCCTTCGCCTCGTTGAACTGGCCGGCAACCTTCGTCGGCAGAATGAAGTACGAGTACGAGGAAAGCTGATAACTGCGGGGGTCGGCGTCGGTGTACACACCCTCGAGCTGCTGCGTCAGATACACCGCTGGGTTGCTCGCGTCCTTGTTGATCTTTGCCTTGAGTAGGGACACGGCAACGTTCTGTGGCGTCGGCTCGGTGTAGAAGCCCGCCTTGTTCAGGACCTTCGCCACCGGGAACTGGACGCCGAGCGCGTACGAGTAGTTCACATAGCCAATCGCTCCCTCGGCGAAACTCTGGCTCACGTAGCCAGCGATACCCAAGTCCCCTGATTGTGCGACGACACCCTTCACCGTTGGGTAGAAGGAGGTGTAGCCGCATGCGGGCGCTCGACCGGATCGCTGGCAATAGTCATCCCAGATCGCCTTGTGCATGGCAATCATCCACTTGGTGAATTGCGCGCTCGATCCCGAACCGTCCGAGCGCACCACCGGCACGATGTCGCGCGGAGGAAGCGTCAGACCGGGGTTATCGGCGGCGATAGCAGGGTCGTCCCACTTGGTGATCACCCGGGTGAAGATCTTTGCGACGTTCTCGCCGGACAGGCGAAGATTGGTCACGCGTTTGCCGTTGATCTTCAGGTTGTACATAAAGGACGTTCCGCCGGCGACGACAGGGATGTAGGCGTAACTCCCCGGAGCTGGGTTCTCCGGAGCCGAGCCGTCCTCCGGCGCGAATTGGAACGGGATATCCGACGCCGCGAAGTCAACCGTTCCGTTCAGGAAGTTCTTCCGCCCTGATGTCGAGCCACTCGGGTTGTAATCCATGGTGATACCGAACTGACGGACGTTCACCCGTACCGCGTCGATCGCATTCGCCGCCCACGAGGACCCTTCTCCCGAGATTCGCTGGTAGCCACCGTCAGCCGAAGCGGAGGTCGCAACCACACTCAGGCCACAGGCGAGACCGACGGCGAGCGCCACGGCGCGCGCAATGTTTCCGGCCCGACTACGTCGCTGCAACGTCTTCATCTGCTTCCTCCTACAACTATCTCAATCCGCCCGAGATCCTTCGCCGAACGGCGCAACATGCGGCGGGCTTGGCGTTTCGATTGTCGGCCTACGGGGCGTCCGGCGATCACACGCGCAATGGTGAACAGGGCGAGCACCAGCACCATCAGTACCGCCGCAGTTGCAAAGCCTCGCTGGATAAGCGCTGGCTGCGGGGAGCGAACGAACTCGAACACCGCTAGCGGCAGGGACATCATCGGGTTGCTTCGCGGATTCGAGTTCGTCGTCGACGTAATACCCGAGACCAGCAGGACCGGTGCTGTCTCACCCACACCGCGCGCAACGCCAAGGATCACAGCGTTGACGAGACCGGACCTGGCCGTAGGCAGCACGACGTGCCAAACGGTTCGCCACTGCGGAGCACCCGTTGCTTCGGAGGCTTCGCGGAGATTCCCGGGGACCAGCCGCAGGACTACCTCGGCGGACCGAACAATGATGGGCAGCATCATGATGCTGATGGCGAGGGAAGCTGCGAAGCCCGACCGCTCAAACCCGAGGATGAGCACCCAGGTGGCGAAGATGAAGAGGCCTGCCAGAATCGAAGGCAGCGCCGTCATTGCTGTCACCACACTGCGCACAAGCCCGCGCATTCGGCTTCGGGTCTCGTTGAGGAAGACAGCGCAGGCAAGGCCGAGGGGTACGGTCACCACGAGTGCCAGGGAAACGATGATGACGGTTCCCAGCATTGCGTGCAGGATTCCGCCGTTCTCGAGTGGGTCGAGCGGACCTGTGTTGCTCATGTCCTGGACGTAGAGGTTCGACTTCATCAGCGCCGTACGACCGCGCCACAGCGTGAACCCCACGACCGATACAAGTGCCGCGCCGGCGATGACCGCGGCGGCAGAGAACAGCGAGCCCATCACACGGTCCACGACCTGCGGTCGGTCCTCAGTGAGGGAAACCAACAGCGCGTAGACAACAACGAACAGGACGAACGCAACCACGACAAAGCCGAGTCGTCCGCGAAACGGGGCAAGTCGGCCAAAGAGCAGTTCGGTCGTAGCGAGAGCCGTGAGACCGGAGCCCAACAGCACCACGACATCCCGACCCGAGATGCGACCGATAGACCGACGGACCTGGGGGGCTGCCGGCTGTGCCAACCGTGGAGGAACCGTCGTAGAAGTCAGGCTCCTCAGTCGTGCTTCGTCGTTGATCTGCTTTGAGGTGTCGGTCATGCTTCGCTCCCGGCACCCGAGCGGGATCGTGCAACAAAAATCGAAGCAACGAAGTTCACCACCAGAGTCATGACGAACAGTGTCAACCCCGCCGCCATCAGCGCGGAAAGCCCGAATCCGGTGGCCTCCGGTGTTCGCAGCGCAATCAGCGAGGACACCGAGTTGCTGCCGTTCTCGAGAACGTGGAAGCTGACATCGAAGCGTGGCGAAATGATGAGGTAGACGGCGATCGTCTCACCGAGGGCACGTCCGAGGCCCAACATGGTTCCGCCGATGATTCCCCCTCGACCGAAGGGCAAGGTCACGGTTCGGATCATTCCCCAACGTGTCGATCCCAGCGCGAATGCGCCCTCTCGTTCTCCGGGAGGAACCTGGGAGAACACCTCACGCATGACCGAGCATGCGATGGGCAGCACCATCATGGACACCACAACACCTGCGATAAAGGTGGACGCCGTGTAGACCGTGCCGCTCGCGAGCGGGCTCGTGGGGTCATCCCCCGACACGTTGAAAAGCGGAATCCAACCGAACCAGGTGGTCAGCCACCGTGACAGCCCGATGATCTGTCCCTGCAGGAAGAAGAGCCCCCAGAGCCCGTACACCACACTCGGCACTGCGGCCATGAGGTCGACAATTGCAATAAAGGTGGACCGAAGCCAACTCGGGACCACCTCAACAATGAACAGTGCGGTCCCCATAGCGAGGGGGAGTGCAATCGCTACTGCAAGGAGTGCGATGAGGACGGTGAAGAGGAGCACTGCGGCAACGCCGAACACCCTCCGGTCCGGTTGCCACGTTGATGTCGTGAAGAACTTGAACCCGACTGCGCGAAAGGCATCCCACGCCTCAATAGTGAGGAAGAGCCCGACCGCAGCCATGACAGCGAGCACACTGATGCCGGTTAGGGACAGTCCGCGATTGAAGTTCCGATCGCCGCGGCCGCGTCGACTGCTGATCTCGCGAGGCGTGGGCGACGGACGTTCGTCGTCTCGAACGGGGAGCGCGGTTTTTGTCTGCATGATCTAGACCGTCCAGGCGATGAGGACAATTACCACGATGAGTAGGGCAACACTGGCTAAAATGACGTCTGCGTGGAAGAGACTCGATAGCCGTCGCTTGCGTCCACTCTCTACCTTGCCCTGCCGATTCCCGACAGTGCTTCTGCCCCGCAGGACTCCTTCATCCCGAAGCACCACCGCAATCGCGGCAGCCAATCGCGCGATGTCAGCGTCGCTCAGCGTCAGCCGATCTTGCTCCGGGTTGCCGGGTGTGTTTCCGGATCCACTGATCACCGTCGATTCCCCTGACTTCTCGCCTGCGCCCACCGGGAATCCCACATACGCCACGAAACGTAAGCCGAAGACGTGACCGCAAGGTGAACGGAAGGGAACGCCCGTGCGGATGTTCGCTGTCTATTCCCGGCCCTCGCAGGTCAAACCACCAGCGAATTCTCCGCCCAGCCAGTGTTAGGCGAGCGGCTTCACGGCCTTCGCTGTGGTCAGTGCCGCGCCGGCTCCCAGAAGGTTGTTGGCCAAGACACGGACCTTGTACGCCGTGCCAGCCGCAAGGCCGGTGATCCGGTATGAGGTTGCTGTGGAGACACCGTCGCTCACCGGGACCCACGTGATTCCACCGTTACTCGACCACTCGATGAGGTAATCGGTGATCGCTGAACCACCGTCGGCAGCGGGAGCGATCCAGGACACGTTCAGCGATGTGGAGGCTCCGGTCGCCTTGAGCGAGCGGACCTTGCCGGGCAGGCTCAGGTACGGCTTTACGGCCTTCGCTGTTCCGGCTTTCTTGCCGTAGCCGGAGAACACGGTGTTCGTGGCCGATACCCGCACCTTGTATCCGGTTCCGTTCACCAGACCTGAGATCGTGTACGTGAGTGCGGTCCCTGCATTCGCGCTGGACCAGGTCACACCGTCGACGGTCCACTCGACGAGGTGGTCGGTGATCACCGAACCGCCGTCACCCTTCGGAGCTTTCCACGTCACGACTACCGACAGGTTGCGCGGAGTCGCCTTCACGGACTGCGGAGCGGTCGGCAGGACCAGATACGGCTTCACTGCTTTCGCCGTCTTGACAGCTGCGCCAATACCGGCGACGTTCTGTGCAGACACCCGCACCTTGTATCCGGTTCCGTTCACCAGACCCGGGATCGTGTAGCTCGTGTCGGTGGAGACGCCATCGCTCGCTGTGCTCCAAGTGGTGCCACCGTTCGACGAATACTCAATGACGTAGTCGGTCAGTGCCGACCCGCCGGTACTCGACGGAGCCTTCCACGTAACGCTGACCGACGTATTGCGTGCAACTGCCTTGAGTCTGCTTACCTTGCCGGGGACGCTGCGGGGAACAACGACGCCGGTTACGAGGTAGGACCCGACTTCGGAACCCTTCTTGGCCGCCACCCGGAATTCGTAGTTGGTGCCGTTTGTCAACTTGCTCACGACGAAAGTGGTGGCCGTCGACACGACACTCTTTGCGTTCGTCCAGGCCCCTCCGTTCTTGCGGTACTCAACCTTGTAGTCCGAGATCGGGCTGAGCGAGGGCCATGCCCCGGCGCTCCAAGAGAGCGTTACCGACTTGTTGCCGGGCGTGGCAGCAAGCGGCACAATCGGGCTTGCGGTATTCGTCGACGAAAGCGCACTGTCGCCGCGGGGGTTCGTCGCCTTGACGGCGAAGCAGTAGGTGGTGCCATTGGTCAGCCCGCTCACGGTGATCGGACTGCTCGAGCCGGACTCGGAGGTGATCCCGGTAGTACACGTCGCATCCTTCACCACGACCGTATAGCCGGTGTCATCCGGGTTGCCGGGCACCTTTACTGCGGGCGTGAACGCAACGTCCACCTCACCCTCGCCCGCCGTCAGGCTTCCGAGTGTCGGCGCTTTCGGGGTGAAGCCGGTCTGATACGTGAAGTTGTTCGCGCCTTGATCGGAAGCGGACGTGATGGTGATCGGCGTTGCCCAGTACTTGACGGTCTGGGTCACGAACGACAGATCGTCCTGTGTACAGGCGATTCCGAGCCAGTATTCGCCGGCGAATCCCGAATACGTGGCATTGGACAGGACCACGTTGGTCGGCGGGACGATCTGACCGTCCGTGAGACCGGGGGTCTTGTTTCGGATCCAGGTGCTGGTGTTGGTGCGCAGGGCCTTGGCACCAACGTCGGATCCGTCGCTTGAACGGGGAAGCCCGGTGTAGTAGGTGAACGTTGCGGGGTCCAACGAGCGCGGGGCGATGAACGTCTGCCAGAGATACCCGGTGTTGAAGTCACCCGGGCAGCTCTGGGAGGTCGAGAACGAGAGTGCGATGGTCGTATCGCTGTTGCCCGAGGTGGGACCGACCGTCACCGTGCCCTCGGCGGCGACGCCACTCGCGAGTGCTAGGGCGGCACTCCCACCGTGGAGGCCCACGGCACCTACGGCTAGACCAAGAGCCGCCAAGATCGACAATCCGAAACACTTCGGCTTGATAAGCACGCTGACGCACCTTCCGGAACGGGGTCGAGAACAACGTCAGCGTGTCGAACAGATGTAACGACGGCCTGACCGGAAGGTGTGCAGAACCTGAACGCTGGGCGTCAACTCGTTGCCGACCATCCGGTGTGTCGGTTATAGGGCCTCAGCGGCGCTGGTTGAGCCGGTGAATCCGGGTCTGCGGATGTACCGCCGACGGATCACCGCGGCGCACCCACTGCCCGTCGGAGCCCAGTTCCCATGCTGCCGCGTCATCGGCCTGCAGTTCCTCGAGCACATTGTCCAGCCTTGTACGGTGCCCTCGGTCGCGCACCGGGACGAGCACCTCGACCCGGCGATCGAGGTTCCGCTCCATCAGGTCTGCAGAGCCAATGAGGTACAGCGGCTTGCCCCTGCCGGATCCGTTCGCGAACCGAAGGATCCGGGAATGCTCGAGGTACCGACCTACCACCGACCGCACACGGATGTTCTCCGAGAGCCCGGGAACCCCGGGTCGGAGGCAGCAGATCCCGCGCACTACCAGATTGATCCGGACACCCACCGCGCTGGCGCGGTACAGAGCCCGAATGAGGTCCGGGTCCACGATTGAGTTGGCCTTGGCCGTGATCTCCCCAGCCGTCCCGCACGCGATCTCGTTGTCGATCAGTTCGTGGAGACGCGGGCGCAGTTGTGTCGGGGCAACGACGATCTTGCGGTACTTCTCCTCCTTCGAGTACCCGGTGAGGTGGTTGAACAGCTCACCAAGGTCCGCCCCGATCTCTGGATCCGCCGTGAAGAGGCCAATGTCCTCGTAGACCCGCGCGGTCCGAGAGTTGTAGTTGCCGGTGCCGATGTGCGCGTACCGGTGCAGACCGTCTTCGTCGTCCCTTACGACCAGCGCACATTTCGAGTGCGTCTTGAGGCCCACGAGGCCGAACATCACGTGCACACCGCTGCGCTCAAGCTTGCGCGCCCAGGTGATGTTGGACTGCTCGTCGAAGCGCGCCTTGAGCTCCACCAGAACGGCTACCTGCACGCCGCGCTCGGCAGCGCGGGCAAGGCTGTCAGCGATATCGCTGTCGTCGGACATGCGGTACAGCGTCATCTTGATCGACTGCACCTTGGGATCATCGGCCGCTGCAGCAACGAAGGACTCGACGGTCTTGCCGAACGATTCGTACGGGTGGTGCACAAAGAGATCGCGCTCGCGCAACGCCTCGAACCAGGTCTTCTCGCCCCGGGCGATCGCCTGCGCTCTGGACGGGGTAGTCCCCCTCCACGGTTCGTCACGCAATGCCGGGCGTTCGAGCGCCGCGAGTTGGAAGAGCGCTGTGAGATCGATGAGCGTCCGGTGCAGTGTGACGTCGTCCTGGTCGAGATCCAGTTCGTCGAGCAGCATACTGAGCATCTCTGAGGGCATGCCGGCCTGTGCCTCCAGCCTCACAGCCCTGCCGAACCTGCGACGGCGCAACTCGATCTCCAGCGCCTCGAGGAGGTCCTCGGCTTCGTCCTCAGCCACAGTGAAATCGGTATTGCGAGTCACCCGGAAGAACCAGTGCTCCTCGATCCGCATCCCGGGGAACAAGTCCCCGAGCTGAGCTGCGATCACCTCTTCGAGTGGCACAAACCGAACACCGTCCGACAGCGCAATGAGCCGCGGAAGCAACGATGGCACCTTGACGCGGGCGAAGCGGCGCTCTCCGTCCTCCGGGTCACTCACCATCACGGCGAGGTTCAGCGACAGGTTGGAGATGTAGGGGAACGGGTGTGCAGGGTCGACCGCGAGCGGGGTCAGCACCGGGAAAAGCCGGTCACGGAACAGCGCAGCGATCTCTTCCCTACCCCGATCGTCGAGCGACGCTGGCGAGACGAGTTCGATCCCCTCAGCCCTCATCGCAGGGAGCAGGTCCCCAATAACGATCCGCTCCTGTTCGGCAACAAGATCTGCAACAAGATCCCCCACCTCGAGCAGTACCCGAGCGGGCGACCGTCCGTCGGGACCGGGCGCTGTGATGCCCGCATCGACTTGGTTCTTGAGGGCGGACACCCGGACCTGGAAAAACTCGTCGAGATTGGCCGAGCAGATAGCGACGAATTTCACGCGTTCCAGCAGGGGAACCTGCTGCTCGCGTGCCTGGGCCAGAACACGCGAATTGAAATCCAGCCAGGACAGTTCCCTGTTCAACAGGGCGTCAACGTCTACATCCCCCATCTGGACGAGAGTACCGATGTTCGGATCGCTGATGCGACCGGAGCAGAAGCGTTCAGCCCCTCGTTCCCGGCCGGATACTCAGCCCTCGGCCTCCACCAGGCCCAGATCCCACTCCACCGTCACGTTCTCTCGCTCGGCATCGCGCGCAATGCGCTCGCGGTTGCGCCGGAACTGCGGGTCGTCCCGGGGCAGCAGAACCAGTCGGGCGAGGATCCGGGTGCGGAACTCGTCGACGACCTGACGATCGCCGTAGTCGCCGTAAACCTCCCAGTGCGGCGACACCGGACCGAGATACACGATGCGCACGTGGGCTCGGGGGGCTTCGGCAGCGACGTCGCTCATGAGGGCTCCTGGGAAGAACGGTGCTGGTCGGAGGATTCCCGAACAGCGGAACGTAAGAATTCTACGGCTTGGGCTCTCCCGCGAGACGGTCGTCACAATTATTACGGAATCATTGCAATGTAATTTGACAGGTGCTTGACTAAGGGAGCCGGAACCGATCGGGGTGCTCAGACGTCTGAATGAGTAACCCGGCACGGAGACGGTGCCCACAAGGCTCTGGGCGGAGCCGCAGAGCAAGGAGTACAACCCCCGATGGACTTGACCGACACCCCCCCGGCCAGTGAGATCACCTCTTGGATGGCGTTCGGCAACTGCCGTGCCTACGCGCCAACAGTGTTTTTCCCGAGTGATGGCGTCGGCGTGGACCGCGCCCGCAAGATCTGCAAAACCTGCACCGTGGCAGACACGTGCTTGGAGTACGCCCTCGAAAACCGCATTGACCACGGGGTTTGGGGTGGGGCTTCCGAGCGGGAGCGTCGCCGCATCCTCAAGCGGCGCCGGGTCGAACTCGGCGTCAGCATCTGAACAATCCACGCGTGCGCGGCCCGAGCCGGCGCCGCTGTACGTAATAGCAAACTACGAAACGAGCGCCCGGACGGGCGCTCGTTTCACGTTCAGGGTCTGGCCACCTCGGTCAGACCCAAAGATTCAGATGGTTCGAGGCGCCGCAGCGCAACGATCACTTGTCGTCGGAGGTTGATGCGCTCTCGGCGCTCTCGGCGGACTCAGCCTTGGCGGCCTCCGCCTTGTCCTTTTCCTTGCTTTTTTGGCCCTCAGCCAGCCCCTTCTTGAACTCTTTCTGGGCTTGCCCCAGGTTCCGAGCCAGTTTGGGAAGCTGAGCGCCGCCGAACAGCACAACGACCACGATGACGATGATTGCCCAGTCGGAGGGCGACTCTAAAATGCCTAGCATTCCCGTAGTCTGCCATGAATATGGCCCGCCGGGTAGTCCGGGTCGACAATTCTTCGGACAGATCGCCGAGGCGAAAAGTGCTCGAGTGCGTGGTCAATGTGAGCGAAGGGCGCAGACCCGCGGTTCTGACACGTCTGGGCTCGCACTGTGGATCCGACCTACTCGATGTCCATTCCGACTCTTTTCACCACCGCAGCGTGTTCACCCTCGCCGGCACTGACGCTGTTCGCCGCCTCACCGTCGCAGCGGTAACCGAACTTGACCTTGCGAATCACACAGGCGTTCACCCGCGCCTCGGGGTGGTCGACGTGGTCCCCTTCGTCGCCCTCCCGGGCTCCACGCTTGCCGATGCGATCGCCGCACGGGACTCCTTTGCACGGTGGGCGTCGTCGGCTCTCGGCGTGCCGTGCTTCCTCTACGGCCCGGAGCGAACCCTGCCCGAGGTTCGCCGGCACGCGTGGTCGGACCTCTCGCCCGACTTCGGGCCACCGACTCCGCACCGCACCGCCGGGGCGATCTGCGTCGGCGCTCGGCCGGTTCTTGTGGCCTACAACGTATACCTCCGCGACAGCGACCTTAAACGGGCCAAGCAGGTCGCTTCGCTTATACGGGGCCCTCATCTACGGGCCCTCGGCCTGCAGGTGGGTAACCGCGTTCAGGTGAGTATGAACCTCATCGAACCCGCAGTGACCGGACCCGCTCAGGCATACGACGCCGTGGCCCTCCATGCAGCGATCGCCGGAACCGAACTGGTCGGTCTGGTCACCGAATCGGTTCTGGCCATGGTCCCGCGCTGGCGCTGGCAGGAACTCGATCTCTCACCGGACCGAACGATCGAGTCCAGAATGCGTAGGGCCCTCGCTCAGCGAGGGCCCTACGAACTGATTGAACGGTGAGGCGCGATAACGCCCCGGAATCGGTGGATCAGGCTGACGCCGTCTGACGCACGGAAAGTGCACGCTGACGACGCAGACGCCGGCGCTCACGCTCCGACAGTCCGCCCCAGATCCCGAACTTCTCGCCGTTGGCCAGCGCGTACTCAAGGCAATCAAGCCTCACCACACAGCCACGGCACACTTCCTTGGCCTCACGAGTGGAGGCTCCACGCTCCGGAAAGAAGAGATCGGGGTCCACTCCCAGGCAGTTCGCCTGATCCTGCCAATCTTGTTCGCTCTCATGTCTACGGTCGTCGTACATCTGTTGCCCTCCCGTCACTGGGTCTGCTCGCATGCCGATGCATGCGAATCTCGTGTGCAACACCCACGCCTGTAATTACAACCGTGCAATTGTCCACTATCACATGTGCCTTTGGCAAGTGCGGATGCCGTTTTTTGAAGGATTTCCTGACACGATTACCGCAACCGAGGCAAACAGGCCCCGAATCCGCGTCGGGAAGGGCGACATCACGACGCTGCTACCGGTGCAGCCCCGTGGTGACGGTGGGACTCATGGTGCGTCCCACGGCCTTCAGTAACGAGGACCTCAACCGTTGCAGCGCTCTGCTCGCTCCCCGATCCGCTGCTAGCCGGCCTGGCGGTCGCCGCGGCCCATGCGTGCCGCCCGGCCACCGTTGCCGCCGCGTGACATCTGCCGCTTGTGCTCCACGAAGTCGACCAGTACGTAGTCACCCAGCGTCTCGGGGTTCGTGAAGAACGCCCGGCCGCCATTCATGCTGCTCAACGTCTCGATGAACTGCTTGAGGTACGCGTTGGGGTCGAGCATGAACGTGTTGATCCGGATGTTGTCTCGCGTGCAGCGCATGACCTCGCGCATCGTCGCCTCGATGGTCTCGGCAACCGGCGGATAGTTGAAGAACACACCGCCATCGGCCTCGATATGGGCCGTCGGCTCCCCGTCGGTGATCATGATGATCTGCTTGGTACCCGTCTGGCGGGCGAGCATCTGACGAGACAGCAGGAAGCCGTGCTGCATGTTCGTGCCGTAGTCGAAGTCCCAGCTGACCTCGGGAAGGTCCTCGGGGCGGATGACGTGCGCAACCTTGCTGAAGCCGACGATGCCGATGTAGTCCCGCGGGAACTGCGAGGTGATGAGCGAGTGCAGCGCCATCGTGACCTTCTTGGCAGGAAGGAAATTGCCCTTCATCGGCATGGACATCGAGAGGTCGAGCATGAGCACCGTGGACGACTTGGTGAGGGTTTCGGTTCGCTCAATCTCGAAGTCGTCGGGCTGCAGCGATACCGGCGTTCCCTGACCGCCCCGGCGGATTGCGTTGCGGATCGTGCGGTGTAGATCCAGGTTGAACGGGTCGCCGTACTCGTACTGCTTGGACTCGTAGGTGCGCTCGTGACCGATGCCCTGGCGATCGATCTGGTGCGTGCCCATCTTGTCTTTGGCCAGTTTCGAGAACAGGTCGCGCAGCGAGTTGGAGCCGATGGCACGCAGTCCCTTGGGCGTGAGTTCCAGCCGCCCCTCCTTGTTGTTGATCAGCCCTGCGTCCTCGAGCATCTTGGCGAGTTGCGACAACTGGTCCAACGACTTCGCCGCGTCATCGCCCATGAGGTCCTTGACGCGGTCGAGGTCCACCTCTGCCAGTTGCCCTGGCGACGTTGCACCACGGAGCATCTGCTCGATCTGGTCGAGGTCACCGAGGTCCTGCATCGTCTGCATGCCCTGCTGGAAACCCATCGGGTCCTGACCCTGCATGTCGTAGCCGCGCTCCCAGGGAAGGCTCGGGAACATCTGCTGGAGGTTCTGTGACAATTGCTCGGCCTGCCACTGCAGGTCCATGTCCTGCATGAGCTGATCGGACAGTTGCTGCAACTGAGCCCGTTGCTCGGGCGTCATCGAGTTGAGCATCGCCTGAGCGGCGGCCATGCGCTTCGCGATGCTCTCGAGCAGTTCCTCCACGCTCTGAGGGTTCTCGGGGAAGAAGTCGCCGAACTCCTGCATGAACTCCTCGAAGCGGGCATTCTCGCCGCTCTGGTGACGCTCCAACATGTTGTTCAGCTCGGACATCATGTCCTTCATGCGCTGCATCTGCTCGGGGGACGCGTTCTGCACGCCGTCGGTCATCTGGTCCACGTACTGCTGCATCAGCTGCTCGCGCAACTTGTCCATCAGCTGCTCGAAGCGCTGCTGTGCCTCAGCGGACGTGAAGTCGTAGTTCTGAAGCTCTCGTACCCGACCGGCGAGGTCCTCGGGAAGCATGTCCAGCTGCAGGTGGCGCTCGGATGCGGCCTGCCGGGCGAGGTCCTGACGGCGTTCGTCACTAGCACTGTCTGCCTGCGCCTGCTGGCGGTCGATGCCGTGCCGCTCCTCGTCGAGGATGTCCGTCAGTTCCTGGGCGATCTCGTCGTAGACACCGCCGAGATTGCCGCTGTCCTTCAGTTCCTGCCGGCGGTCACGAAGCTGCTGGAGCATCTCGCGAAGACCTTGCATGCGGTTACCGTCGGCATCGCGGAAGCCGTTTTGCAGCATGCGTCGAAGCGCCGCATTCACGTCGCCGTGGTAGAGGAGATCGTCGGTGATCTCGTCCATGATCTGGTCGGCATCCAGATCGAACCCCTTCTGAGTCCCGTCCCACCTGCTGTACGTGAAGCGAACCGCCATGAGCGGAGGGTACACGGCCGCTACCACGTTCTGTTCGGCGCGCGTTTACCGAGCGTGCAGACGATATTTAGCCGCCCCGACAACACATCCCCGGTAGCCTCAGGCCCGAGATGCGAGTACCGAGAACGTTCGTGTTCGTGGACCTCTCCGGGTTCACGAACTACACCGCAGCCTATGGCGACGACGCGGCCGGACGGATTCTCGGCGCGTTCCGCTCGATCACCCGTGAGGTTGCCTCCGAGAGCGGTGTCCGGGTGGCCAAGTGGCTGGGTGACGGCTGCATGGTCGTCTCGGTCGACCAAGAGGCCGCCGTCAAGTTCGCGATCGAGCTCGCCGACCGGGCAGGGGAGACCTGCGCCCCGCTCACCGCCCGTATCGGCATGGCCACCGGCTATGCGTTGCTGTTCGAGGGCGACGACTACATCGGCTCGGAGGTCAACATGGCGGCCAGGCTGTGCGACGCGGCAGGACCCTTCGAGATCCTCATCCCCACGATGCAGATCGAGCGCCTGCCGCAGGGCGTCTCCGCCCGCCCCCACGAACCGCTCGAACTCCGGGGCTTCCCTGGTGAGGTCGACGTGATGCAGCTCGCGGGCAAGCTGGAGACCGACGGCGTGGACACAGGCGAACTGTGGACGCGTCCGCGCTTCATGTGACCCGGCCCGTCCCCACCCTGCAGCTCGGAGGTGCCCTCTCGGCCCTCGGCATACTCGGCACCTCGCCGAACTCGGATTGGGCCGGGCCCCCCTCTCCCGGGAACGATTTCTTCACCCGGTACGAGGAGGACCTCGAACTGCTCGCTGGTACCGGCGTCCGCTCGATCCGCCTCGGCCTCGACTGGTCCCGGCTCCAGCCGGTGCCGGGAAAGGTCGACGACGACTGGCGGGAGTGGTACCAGTCGGTGTTTGTCGCAGCAGCGCACAATGACATCGCTGTGTGGGCAGCGCTGCACGAACGGTCCGTTCCGGCATGGTTCGACGACGAGGGCTCATTCTCCGACAGTCGCACTGCGGGTCTTGCCTGGCCGCGTTGGGTGGAGACTGCCGCAGAACTCTTCGGCGACGACGTTGCAGGGTGGTTTCCGATCATCGACCCGGTCAGTGCCGCCGCCCGCTGGACGGCGGATACGCGCAAGCACGAAGTAGCACTGATCAACATGGCCGTTGCGTGGCGGGACGCCTGGAGGATCCTGCAGGGCGGGCCACCGGTATCGACAGCCCTCAGTGTGCGCATGGTGCGCCCGACCGACGGGACCGTTCCGGCGCAGAACGCAGCGCGCTTCGAGGATCACGTGCGCTGGACAATGTGGTTGCGCGGCCTGCGTGACGGGACGATCTACCTGCCCAACGGCACCGAGCGGGAGGTGGCCGACCTCGGCGGATCGCTCGACCGTCTCGGCATCGTGACGTCGCTCGATGTCCCCGAGGGGACGATCACCGACGACACCCGACGACGCTGGGAGGAACGCCTTGGCTCGCTGCTGCGGCGTGCTGCCGAGGAGGGGCCGGATCGGCCCGTGATGCTCGCCGGGATCGACGTGCGGTGGGCCAACAATGAGGAACGCCGGCTGTTCGTGGAGTCGACGGTGCACGCAATCCGCGGCGCGACCTCCGACGGCATACCGCTGGACGCGGTTTTCGTCGATCCTGCCATCAGCCCGCGTGACGCCCACGTTGCGTCACTCGTGGACCGTGACCGGAACCCGACCGGTGAGACCGCCGCCTGGTTGGTCCTCACGCCCCCAGCGCGAGGAACCGGCTGAGCCCGGACTGCGTGCTGACGGACAGTTGGCCCGTCGTCTCGTCAGAGTCCTTCGACGTTGCGGGCCTCGGGGCCCCTACGGCCCTCCCCGATCTCGAAGTTCACCTTCTGGTCCTGCACGAGCGTGCGCCGACCGGAACCAATGATGTTCGAGAAGTGAACGAAGAGATCCTCGCCATCGTCCCGACTGATGAAGCCATAACCCTTCTGGTCATTGAAGAATTTGACAGTACCCGTAGCCATGTCTACTCCTACTTCCCCCACACCCCCGTGGGAGGTTGGGGAGATATTAGTCACACTTTCCGGGTGTTGCTTTCGCGGATTCTGGCCCCTGGACGGGCCAAGGAGGGGCGGATTCAGCCCCGGCTGCGGTAGGTAGCCCTGGCTCCGGACGCATCTTTGTTCAGGCGTTTCGAGAGGTGCAGACCCTCGAGCACGAACTCCACAGCGCTCGCCAGACCAGCGGCCGATTCGTCGGCACCGGCAAGGACGCGCACGGGGGCCAACAGGGCCGGCACCTGCTCGAGCAGGCCCGCTTCGTCAACGGATGAGACGTCCTCGCCGACGTGGGCGACAACCCCCTCTTCGAACGCAGCGATGACGTCACGGACCTGATCGAAGGGAAGCCGATCCTTGAACACGGTGAGGACTGCCTGACGCAGGAGGTTCTCGACGATCGACCCTTCGCGGCCTTCCTCGAGCGCTTCGATCTCCACCTTGCCCAGTGTTGACGCCGGCAGCGCCTCAAGGTCGCAGATACGGGGCACCACGTCGCGCTCGCCGGAGTGCAGGGCACGCCGCAGCGCATTAGCGCACAGCACCTCGTAGTTCGCCACGCTGAGCCGAACGCTCACTCCGCTCCGCTGGTTGATGTTGGGGCTCGTCCTCGCCAGTTGGGAGAACGTGGCGATGACATCCTCGAGGTAATCGGGCACGCGCACTGTCACGCCCCCGACGCTCGGCTGACGTGCCTCTTGACGGACGATCGAGACCTCAGTACTCGCTTCGAGCGGGTAGTGCGTGCGGATCTGGCTGCCGAAACGGTCCTTCAGCGGCGTGATGATCCGGCCTCTGTTGGTGTAGTCGTCCGGGTTCGCCGATGCGACCAACAAGATGTCGAGGGGCAGGCGGATCTTGTAACCGCGCACCTGGATGTCGCGCTCCTCGAGCACGTTGAGCAAGCCCACCTGGATTCGCTCCGAGAGGTCGGGCAGCTCATTGATCGCGAAGATGCCCCGGTTGGTGCGCGGCACGAGGCCGTAGTGCAGGGTCAACTCGTCGGACAGATACCGACCCTCGGCCACCTTGATGGGATCCACCTCACCGATGAGATCGGCGATGGAGGTGTCCGGCGTTGCCAGTTTCTCCCCGAAGCGATCACCCCGGTGCACCCACTCGATCGGCGTGGCCTCACCCTCGAACGCCACGAGGTCGCGGGCGTGCTTGGAGACGGGGTGATACGGGTCGTCGTTGATCTCGGAGCCAGCCACGATTGGCATCCACTCGTCGAGCAGTCCCGTGAGGGAGCGGATCATGCGCGTCTTGGCCTGACCGCGCTCGCCGAGGAAGATGACGTCGTGCCCGGCGAGGATGGCGTTTTCCAGCTGCGGCATCACGGTGTTCTCGTAGCCGAGCACACCGTCGAACAGCGCCTCTCCGGCCGCGATCTTCGCAACGGCATTCTTGCGGATCTCTTCCTTGACCGGCAGCGACTCCCAGCCTGATGCCTGCAACGCGCCGAGTGTGCTCGGGAGATTCTCACGGACCTGTGCCATGAGCGAGACGCTATCGGTTCGGCGTGGAGGCGTCACCGGCCGACGCTGTCAAGGGGACAGCTTGTCCCGGAGGAACGAGAGGACGCGCTCGACACCGTCGTCGACGCGGTGCTCGGTCAGGACGCTGTGGTCCTTCTTCGAGCGGCTCGGGTACTCGACGGCGATGAATGCGTCCCCGAGCTCCCGGCGGAGCGAGTCGAATCGGGTGCCCACCAGCCTGTCCCGGTCGAAGCGGAGCCCGAGGACCTGACATCCCTCCGCAGCACGCCGCTTGACCGCCTCGAGGTCCGCCGGGGACAGGTTGAGGTCCGCCGATCGGCGTGCGCCAACTGCGAAGGGCAACGACGGCTGGCTGAGGACCGGGGCGACGACGTGACCGTTGACCATCATCCCCAGTGCGAAACCACCGCTGAAACACATGCCGATCGCCCCGACCCCGGGGCCGCCGCACTGCTCATGGACGTCTCGGGAAAGATCACGGAGGAAGAGCGAGACGGCGGATGACTCACCGGTTGCCCAGGTGGTGAACTCCCTCGCCACACAGACCCGAGCCATCGATTGCATCAGGTACCAGCCGGAGATGTCCTTGCCGGGCCTGCCCACCAGAGCAGGCATGACGACGGTGAATCCGGCGGCAACAACGGCATCCGCAAACTCGATGACCTTTGGGGTGATGCCGGGAATCTCGTGAATGATGACGACGCCGGGGCCCTTGCCGCGCACGTACGTCTCGCGTGTGATGCCGCCACCCGTGAAGGACCCCAGCGTCCATTCCGAGAGCGGCGACACGGCTGCTACTTCAGGTTCTGCAGCAGTTCGAGGGCCCAGATCACACGCGTGTCCACAGAGTTCTTCATGCTCTCCATGTCCGGCAGCTCATCTGCCATTGCTCCGTTCAGGTAACGGGAGTACACGCCCTCGCCGATCACGGCAAGTCGATACGCCGAGAACGCCCGGTAGTAGGCAATCTGGCTGACATCCCGACCCGTCCGGAGCGCATACCGCTCGACGAGCTCGCTGTAGTACGGGAATCCCTCAATGCCGGTCGGGTCGTTACCGCCCACGATCGTGTCACCTGGGTCACGCCAGTAGATGCCGATGTACCCGAGGTCTGCAAGGGGGTCGCCGAGTGTGCACAGTTCCCAGTCGAGCACTCCAACGATCTTGCCGGCTGTCGTGTCCGTGAGACAGTTGCCGAATCGGTAGTCGCCGTGCGCAATGGTTGCACCCTGCTGCACCGGCATGTGGTCCTGCAGTTTCTTCACGAGGACGTCCATCTCGGGCATCTCGCGGGTCTTGCTGTTCGCCCACTGCGTCGTCCAGCGCTTCAGCTGTCGCTCGATGTAGCTGTCCCGACGGGCGAGATCCCCGAGACCAATCTCGTCAACATCCGCTGCGTGCAACTCAGCGAGCACATCGATGAGGTCGAACGATGCTGCCCGACGGGCCTCGAGAGTCATCACCGAGGCCTTCTCTGCGGAGTCGAGGACCGTGCCCTCGACGAAGGACATCACGTAGAACGGCGCCCCATTCACCTCGACATCGGTGCAGAGCCCCAGTGTCCGCGGAACCGGCACCGGCGTCTTTCCGACGGCGGTGATGAGACGATGCTCGCGAGCCATGTCGTGAGCGGTTGCGAGCACGTGGCCGAGCGGCGGGCGTCTGAGCACGAACTTCGTTCCCCCGGAGTCCGCGCCCCGGTAGGTGACGTTCGAGCGCCCACCCGCAATCAGCTCGAAGGTGTACGGACCGGTCAAGCCCTCGACATGCTGGTCGAGCCAGGCAGTGACCTTCGGTTCATCGATTCCCAGTACCACGGGGTGAACCGTAGCCCTCCCCGGCGTCCGGTTAGAATACGGGGGACGCGGGCGGCGATTCCGACATGAAGCGCGCCCTCCCCCTCCTCCTCGCCGCAGTACTGCTGACGGCCATCGGCACCGCCGTTCCTTCCGCTACCGGTACGGGGTCTGCTGCTGGCCGCGGGGTCACTGCACGGCCCGATCCCAAGGATCCCCGGTCGAAGCGGGACAAGGTTCGTCGGGAGCGGGCAGCCGCTGCCGCCAGGCTTGACGCGTTACGGGCCGACGCCGACGACGTCGACCGGGCAATCGACGATCTGCGGGCAAACACGCGGACACGGGAGTCCGAGCTCGCGACCGCGCGGGCAGCCGAGCAGCAGGCCAATCGGAACGTCGCCGATGCCCAGGCAGAAGTTGACGCCGTGATGGCGCGCATGAGCACCCTGAGCGCGGCGGCGAAAAAGGCCGCCATCATGGCCTTCACCTCGGGCGGCGAGTCCGAACTGTTCTCGAGCTTGCTCGGCGGCGGCGCGACCGACGCACCCTCTCAGGATCTCTATTACAACCTCGCAGTGGGTGACCTCCAGAGCGCCCTCAACGATCTCGAGGCAGCCCAGAACCAGCTTCAGCGCGCAAGGGCCAAGGCGGACCGGGCTGCTCGGGCAGCAACGAAGCGGCGCGAGGGTGTTGAGCAGAAACTTACCGATCTCGATTCGGCACTTGCCCAGCAGGAGCAGCTTGGTCGGTCGATCGAGGATCGCTTCGACGAGGCACTCTCCGAGGCCGAGGGCCTCGCCGATCTCGACGCCACCCTCAGCAAGCAAGTTGCCGCTCGCGAGCGCGCGATCGTCGCGCGTGCGCGTGCGGCGGGCATCAAGGGAGCAACCGTCGACAAGAAGGGCAAGATCAAGGTTCCGGTGATTCCCACCTCACAGAACGGGCTGGTGCGGGTGAACGGTGTGCTCATGGACCGGAGCATCGGTGACGCCTTCGCCCGGCTCGTGGCCCTGGCGGCAGCCGACGGCATCAACCTCACCGGTGGCGGCTACCGATCAGCCCAGGCCCAGATCAACCTCCGGCGCGGGAATTGCGGACCCACCGATTACGACATCTGGCTACGCCCACCGTCGGAGTGCAGCCCTCCGGCCGCCCGACCGGGTCGCTCAATGCACGAGAAAGGCCTAGCGATCGACGTCCGCTGCAATGGGCGGCTTATCAGCCGCTACTCGGACCCATGCTTCGCCTGGATGGTCGAACACGCACCCCGAGTAGGGCTCCACAATGACGTCACCCACCGTGAGGCATGGCACTGGTCCACCAACGGCAACTGAGCCGGCCCTCAGCCCACGGACACCATGGAGCACCGGATCTCCGGCCGGCCCGCCAGAGGGGGGACTTGGGGGCCGACCGGATGATTCAGGGGGGTGCAGTGTCTAACGCCCCTTATCCGGGGACTATTCCCGCCCTAGGGTGAAGTGATGAGCGAAGTCCGATTTCTGGTTCCGGGGATGACCTGCGGCCACTGCGTGAACGCCGTCAGCACCGAGCTCTCGGGCGTTCCCGGCGTGGAGACCGTCGAGGTGGACCTCGAGACGAAGACGGTCGTGGTGCACGGCTCCCAGATCAACCCGAACGACCTCATTGCCGCAGTCGACGAGGCCGGGTATGAAGCCGTCGGACTCTCTTAACACGCTCGAACCCGTGGCCAACCCGGCAGACCCGGCCGGCTCACCCCTCCACGACGCCCGGGTGAGCCTCGTCGTCACCGGAATGACCTGTGCGGCGTGCGCGCTCCGCATCGAGAAGCGGCTCAACAAGATCGAGGGTGTCACCGCCACGGTCAACTACGCGACGGAGAAAGCCGCCGTCACCTTCGACCCGACTCAGGTCGGGCCGGACGAACTGATCGCCGCAGTCGAGGCAACGGGCTACGGCGCGTCACTTCCCGCAACGACCCCCGTCGCCGGGGACGCGGACCGGGCCGATGGTGCCCTCGCTCGCGCGTCTGTGCTGCGCCGTCGCCTCGTGGTGTCTGCCGTTCTGGGCCTGCCGGTGCTCGCGCTCTCCATGGTGCCCCCGTTGCAGTTCCCCTACTGGCAGTGGGTCTGCCTCGGACTCGCCACTCCCGTGACCACGTGGGGGGCCTGGCCGTTCCACCTCGCTGCGTTCACCAACCTGCGGCACCGCGCCGCCACCATGGACACGCTCATCAGTGTCGGGGTGCTCGCTGCATTCATCTGGTCGCTCTGGGCGATGCTCTTCGGACATGCAGGCATGAGCAATATGCAGATGGATTTCTCGATCTCGGTGGACCGATCGGCGGGCACCGATCACATCTACCTCGAGGTCGCTTCAGCGGTCGTCGTGTTCATCCTCGCCGGTCGATATCTCGAGGCCCGAGCAAAGTCCCGGGCAGGATCTGCGCTCCGCGCGCTCGTCGAACTCGGGGCGAAGGAGGTTTCGCTGCTGAGGCCGAACGGCGAGGAAGTGCGGACACCGATCGACGCTCTCGTGGTCGGCCAGCGGTTCGTCGTGCGACCGGGCGAGAAGATTGCGACCGACGGCATCGTCGAATCAGGCACCTCTGCTGTCGACCAATCGCTCGTGACGGGTGAGAGCGTGCCGGTCGATGTCGGGCCCCGGTCATCTGTCATCGGCGCCACGGTCAACACGAGTGGTCTGCTCACCGTGCGCGCCACGCGGGTGGGCGGCGACACCGCGCTTGCCCAGATGGCACGGCTCGTCGAGGCCGCCCAGTCCGGCAAGGCACCGGTGCAACGGTTAGCCGATCGGGTTGCCGGGGTGTTCGTGCCCGTGGTGATCCTCCTGTCGCTCGCAACGCTCGCGTTCTGGTGGATCAAGGACGGCAGCGCAACGAATGCGTTCACCGCAGCAGTTGCGGTACTCATCATCGCCTGCCCCTGCGCGCTCGGACTTGCAACGCCAACGGCACTGCTCGTCGGCACCGGCCGTGGCGCACAGTTGGGAATCCTCATCAAGGGGCCACAGGTGCTCGAGAGCACACGCGCCGTCGACACCGTGGTGCTCGACAAAACCGGCACGGTGACCACCGGTCACATGAGCCTGCGCTCGGTGATCGCCGCGGATGAGAACGAAGCACTTCGACGCGCTGGCGCAGCCGAGTCGGGCTCGGAACACCCGATCGCACGGGCGATCAGCGAAGCGGCTCGGCAACGATTCGGTGCCATTCCGACTCCAACTTCATTCGTGAACGTTCCTGGTCTCGGAGTCCGGGCGGACATCGAGGGCACCGCCGTCGCTGTTGGACGCCTGCGCTGGTTCGATGAACTCGGCTGGCACATCGATGACTCGACCCGTTCGCAGACAACGTCGTCTGAGTCACTTGGCCACACTGTGGTCGCTGCAGGTTGGGATCAGCGTGTTCAGGGCCTGCTCGTGGTGAGCGACACCATCAAAGCGACGAGCAAGGAAGCGATCGCTTCGCTACGTGCCCTCGGACTGTCCCCCGTGCTGCTCACCGGCGACAACGAGGCAACCGCCCGAACGGTTGCGGCCGAGGTAGATATTGACGAGGTGATCGCTCAGGTGATGCCGGACGAGAAGGTTGCTGTCGTCCGTCGCCTGCAGGACGCCGGCCGCGTCGTGGCGATGATCGGTGACGGCGTGAACGACGCTGCTGCGCTCGCGCAGGCGGACCTCGGTATCGCGATGGGGACAGGGACCGATGTTGCGATCGAGGCATCAGACCTCACGCTCGTCAGCGGTGACCTCCGGGCGGCCGCGACCGCTGTACGGCTGTCCCGACGAACGCTCTCCATCATCAAGGGCAACCTGTTCTGGGCATTCGCCTACAACGTTGCAGCGCTCCCACTGGCTGCGGCGGGCCTGTTGAATCCGGTGATTGCCGGGTTCGCAATGGCCGGCTCGAGTGTGTTCGTGGTGTCGAACAGCCTGCGCCTGCGCCGCTTCAGCCCCCTCCCCTAACCTCGGCGAGCCGTGGCGGTTGCATCAGCCCGGATCACCGAGCGAGCGTCACTCCCACTCAATGGTGCCGGGCGGCTTGGAAGTGACGTCGTAGGCGACGCGGTTCACGCCGCGCACCTCGTTCACGATCCTGCTCGACATCCGATCGAGAAGATCGTGGGGCAACCGAGCCCAGTCAGCGGTCATCGCGTCGTCACTCGTCACCGCCCGGATGATGATCGGGTACGCATAGGTGCGCTGGTCGCCCATCACGCCGACCGAACGGATATCGGGCAGCACTGCGAATGCCTGCCAGATCTCGCGCTCCAGACCGGCGTTCGCGATCTCCTCGCGAACGATCGCGTCTGCCTCCTGGAGGATCGCCACCTTGTCGGGCGTGACCTCACCGATAATGCGCACACCGAGTCCGGGCCCCGGGAACGGCTGACGCCACACGATCTCGTCGGGCAGTCCGAGTTCGTGACCAACCTTACGAACCTCGTCCTTGAAGAGGTCCCGCAGCGGCTCGACGAGTTCGAGTGTCATGTCGTCGGGAAGGCCGCCCACGTTGTGGTGACTCTTGATCACCGAGGCCGTGCCGTCCGTTCCACCGCTCTCGATGATGTCGGGATAGAGCGTTCCCTGCACGAGGAACCCAGCATCGGTCACGCCGCCCGTGTAGTCCTCGAAGATCCGAATGAACAGCTCGCCGATGATCTTGCGCTTCGTCTCGGGCTCCGTCACACCCGCCAGTGCGGCGAAGAAGCGATCGCCCGCGCTCACATGGATGAGCTCGATGCCGAGGTTGCGTTTGAACGTCTCGACCACTTGCTCGGATTCGTTCTTGCGCATGAGCCCCGTGTCCACATAGACACACGTGAGTTGGCTCCCGATGGCACGGTGCACGAGCGCAGCGGCAACCGCGGAGTCCACACCCCCGGAGAGCCCACAGATGACCCGCTCATTGCCCACCTGTTTGCGGACCTTGTCGATCTCGGTGTCGATGATCGACCACATCGTCCAGGACTGTCGGCACTCACACACCTCGGTGAGGAACCGCTGGAGGAGCGCCTGCCCCGACGAGGTGTGCACCACCTCCGGGTGGTACTGAACGCCGTACACCTTGCGGGTGTCGTTCTCGAGGACAGCAACCCTCGCCTCGGGCGTGCTGGCAACCACGCGGAAGCCGTCGGGGGCCTGCACGATTGAGTCGAAGTGACTCATCCACACGCGCTGACTACGGACGCCGAGCGTGCCGCTCTCGTCAGCAACGGTCAGCTCCGTGCCGCCGTACTCACCACGGCCGGTGCGGGCAACCTCGCCACCAAGCTGCTGGGCGATGAGTTGGGCGCCGTAGCAGATGCCGAGGATGGGGATGCCGAGTTCGTAGACACCCGGGTCGATCACCGGTGCGCCCTCGACATGCACGCTCTTGGGGCCGCCAGAGAAGATGATCCCCTTCGGGTTCCGCGCTTTGAGTTCTGCCGGAGAAATGGAGTACGGAACGATCTCGGAGTACACGTTTGCCTCACGCACCCGGCGTGCGATGAGCTGTGCGTACTGCGCACCGAAGTCGACGACCAGGACGGTGTCGAACGGAGTGATCTCGGGCTGGACGGTCACATCCCGACCCTACCCGGCGCTTCACGCTCCGGTCCTGCCCGTACGATGAAGGACGTGCGTCGGTCCCTGCTCGTGCTCCTGATCACCCTCTGCGTCGCCGTACCCACGGCCCCGGCGTTCGCCCAGACGGACACCTCGCAGCCTGCGCTGGGCGGTGCGCCTGCGGACTCGGTTGTGGACGAAGGCGATCTCACCTGCGCACAGCCCGGCGTGGTGCGCCCCAACTGTGGCGTCAAGCCGCAGCAGGCCGGGGACCGGGGAGGGGTACTCCAATACACGGTCTGGGTGGTACTTATCATCGGGCTCATTGTGGTTTTCAGCGTCGTGTTCAGGTCTGCAGCGAGAACCAACCGGAAGAAGACCGCCGAGGCCGCAGACCGCAACTGGAACTAGCGACCGTCGTCAAGCCGTCAGCGGGCCAGCAGGTCCGAGCAGAACATCCCCGTGCCCGACACCAGCGCATGGGGGGCCTCCCAGGGCACAAAATGCCCGCAGTCGCGTAGCAGGAACGGACCGACGTGGTTGTCGAAGGTTGCGGCGGCCATTCGGTCGAAGTCCGGGTAGATCACGTGGTCGCTGCTTCCGTAGAGGATCAGCGTTTGGGTGTGCGGGTTGTGGCCAATCATCGACGTCCCACTGCGTCGGGCAGCATGGAAGCTCGACTCGTAGCCGCCGAAACTGGCGCGCAGCTTCGCCCCATCGGCGAACGGCTCGGTGTGAAAGTCCACCTCCGCCGAGCCGCCGAGGTGACCGGGCGGCTGCGACTGATCGAGAAATGCACCGGGATGTGCCCAGAACCGGGAGGTGTAGAAGGTGGCGATGTACCTGCGCCGCTGCTCGGGCGTGGAGAGATCTGCCGCGAGACCATCGGGATCGGTCCCCTGCCGCATGAAGTAGTCACTCGCCTCCCGAGCCGGACGGCTGTTGCGCAGGGTCGCCATCCGGTCCTTGAGATACGGCAATGGTGAGTTGAACAGCACCATGCGGTCCACCCAGTCCGGGTGACGCAGCGCGAGATCCTGGACGACGGGACCACCGAGATCACCACCAACGAGCACCACACGGTCGTGGCCCAGTACATCGTGAACGAGCGCGTAGAGGTCTGCGCTGTGGGCGTACACGTCGTGCAGACCGTCGGGGCTCACCCCGCTCTCACCGAACCCGCGAAGGTCCGGGACGATCACCTCGAACCCTGCAGCGGCGAGCGGTTCGATGACCTTCCAGAACACCCGCTTGGTCTCCGGCCAACCGTGCACGCAGAGCAGCGGCACGCCGCCGACTCCCTCCCGGACAAAGGCAATGCGCACACCACGAACGGTTGCGTGGTGAGTCTCGAAGCGGCTCGGGTCGATGTCCCGCGGATCGGTCATGTAGAGAACGTACCGACCGGAGCGGCCCGCGTCAGTAGCCGGTGGTGCGGGCGTCGACACCGACGGCGAGGGACATCAGCTGCACCAGCATCCGGCCGGTGGCACCCCAGATGGTCTCGTCGTCGAGCTCGAAGAAGTGAATGGGCCACTCCACGGGCGGCCGCCACCAGATCTCCTGCCGGTAGGTGTCGGGCCGGTAGAGCTCGCTCAGCGGCAGGTGCAGAACACGCTGCACCTCACCGGTCATCGGCGCAACATCGGGTCGGCGCTCCAGCCGGGCAACGATCGGCACGATGAAACTCTTGGACACCACCGTGGAGATGTGGTCCAGTTCGCCGATCACCTCGACGAGCGAGGGATCGAGACCAACCTCCTCGTGCGCCTCGCGCACGGCTGCCTCCACGGGGGTCTCACCCGGGTCGAGGCGACCGCCGGGAAAGCTGATCTCGCCCTTGTGGTTTCGCATCTCCCACGAACGCTTGGTGAGCAGCACCTCGGTGCCGCGGTCGTCCTCCCAGAGCGCCACAAGTACCGCAGAGGCCCGCGCATCGGTGGGCACCGGGTCGATCAACGAACCCCCACCTCGGGTGCGGACCGTGTCCAGCAGCGGTTGAAGCGCGACCGGGCTCAGACCATCGTGACGGCCCTCCCAGTGCGGGGGCTCCCCGAGCCGCCATTGCTCCGGCCGCGGAATGATCTGGTCACCGCCGCGACGCCACGTGCGCTCCATGACCGTGGCCGACGCTCAGCGCGTCGACTGCCAGCCGGACTCGGCGAGGGTCGCCAAGAGTTCCCGCATGCCAGAGATCTTCAGGTCCGCAAGCACACGACCCGGAGCCTCCTCGCCACGCTCCCACTTCTCCCAGGCGAGCTGCAGCTTCGCGATGTCCGGTGCGGGGGGATCAAAACTCATGAACTCAGGCTAGGGCCGCGGTTCGCCCCGCGCTCGGCGACCCGCGCGGGGCCCGCACTACTTGCGATGGCGATTGCGCAGCGCGTTGACCGCACTCGCGGACATCCGACCTGCGGCATTGGCGCCATCGGCAGTGGCGCTGCTCGCTGCCTTGCCGACGACTCCGCTCACCGAGCGGCCCTGCTTGCGAACCGCTTTGAACGCATTCCCGGACACGTGCCCAGCAAGGCGGCCGACCTCCTCACGCGTCATCGGTACGGACTCCTTCTTCACCCGCTTCTCGAAGCTCGTCCGCCAGGTAACGAAGCCGAGGATGAATGCGAGTGCGAGGAGCACGGCGCGCCCCTGTGGATCGACGGCACTACCCCCGGCTGCTGCGCCGAGCAGCATGAGCGCTATGAGTCCGAAGTCGGCGAAACGGTGCAGGCGGAGTGGCACGAGCTTGAACGCGGACAACGGGCCCTCGGTGGACGCACCGTTCAGCACCATGAGCGCACCGGCGATGCACGGCAGCGCCGGCTTGGGCGAGTTCGCCCCCGTAGCGATTGCGGCGACTCCGAGCAGGTACTCGACAAACTGGTGCGCCCAAAACCCTCGCTTCACGCACGACACCGTAGCGACAGCAGGACGCGAACGCTGGACGGACGCGAAACGACCCGGGCACCGGGCCCGGGTCGTTCCTGACTCTTGTGTTGATCAGCGTTCGCGAGGAGCGCTGATCACATCATGCCGGGCATGCCCATGCCGCCCATACCGCCGCCGCCACCGGCGGGTGCACCGCCGCCCTTTACGGGCTTGTCGGCAACGAGGCACTCCGTGGTGAGCACGAGCGCGGCGATCGACGCCGCGTTCTGGATGGCTGCACGGGTCACCTTGGCGGGGTCGATAATGCCAGCCTTCACGAGGTCGACCATCTCTCCCGTTGCGGCGTTCAGACCGAAGGCGCCCTCGGCATCCTCGATCTTCTGCACCATCACGCCACCCTCAAGACCGGCGTTGGCCGCAATGTTGCGGGCCGGTGCAGTGAGGGACTCGAACACGATGCGGGCGCCAGCGGCCTCGTCACCCACGAGCGTTGCCTGAACGGCAGCAACAGCCTTGCGGGCACGGATAAGAGCCACGCCACCGCCGGGCACAATGCCCTCCTCGATGGCTGCACGGGTTGCCGAGATGGCGTCCTCAATGCGGTGCTTCTTCTCCTTGAGCTCCACCTCGGTGGCTGCGCCGACCTTGATGACTGCAACACCGCCGGCCAGCTTGGCCAGACGCTCCTGCAGCTTCTCGCGGTCCCAGTCCGAGTCCGTGTTCTCGATCTCGGTCTTGATCTGGCTGATACGGCCCTGAACGTCTGCTGAGTCACCGGCACCGTCGACGATGGTGGTCTCGTCCTTGGTGATGATGACGCGCTTTGCACGACCCAGCAGGTCGAGCGTGACGTTGTCGAGCTTCAGACCGACTTCCTCGGCGATGACCTGGCCACCGGTGAGGACAGCCATGTCCTGGAGCATCGCCTTGCGGCGGTCTCCGAAGCCCGGGGCCTTGACGGCGACAGAGTTGAAGGTGCCACGGATCTTGTTGACGACGAGCGTGGCGAGCGCCTCGCCCTCGATGTCCTCGGCGATGATCACGAGCGACTTGCCGGTCTTCATGACGGCCTCGAGGACCGGCAGGACGACCTGCACGCTCGAGATCTTCTGAGCCGTGAACAGGAGGTACGGCTCGTCGAGAACTGCTTCCTGACGCTCGGCATCGGTCACGAAGTACGGCGACAGGTAGCCCTTGTCGAACATCATGCCCTCGGTGAACTCGAGCTCGGTGCCGAACGTGTTCGACTCCTCAACCGTCACCACGCCGTCCTTGCCCACCTTGTCGATGGCATCGGCGATCACGGCGCCGACAGAAGCGTCTGCGGCAGAGATGGTCGCCACGTTCGCGATGTCGGTCTTGTCATCGACATCCTTGGAGAGGTCCTTCACGCACTGCACCGCAGCGGCGACTGCCTTCTCAATGCCCTTCTTCAGGCCCATCGGGTTGGCGCCGGCCGCAACGGCCCGCATCCCCTCGTGGACCATCGCCTGGGCGAGCACGGTTGCCGTGGTGGTGCCATCGCCGGCGACGTCGTTGGTCTTGGACGCGACTTCCTTCACGAGCTGAGCGCCCATGTTTTCGAACGGGTCGTCGAGCTCGATCTCCTTGGCGATCGAGACACCGTCGTTCGTGATTGTGGGGGCGCCCCACTTCTTGTCGAGGACGACGTTGCGACCCTTCGGCCCGAGTGTGACCTTGACCGCATCAGCGAGCTTGTTCACACCGGTTTCGAGGGCGCGACGGGCCTCTTCGTTAAATTTGAGTTGCTTTGCCATGTGGGCTCCGTCCCTTACTTCTGGACGATTGCGAGCACGTCACGGCTCGACAGGATCAGGAGATCCTCGCCGCCGACGGTGATCTCGGTGCCGCCGTACTTGGAGAACACGACGGTGTCACCGACCTTCACGTCGAGGGGGATGAGCTCGCCGGTGGCCTCGGCG
>CAEZYY010000006.1_pt1 | contig 94520 bp, 81 predicted proteins | sample 7265861 | NCBI WGS metagenome assembly CAEZYY01 (sample SAMEA6813946, study PRJEB35770) | freshwater metagenome | biome: Freshwater; feature: Freshwater reservoir; material: water | place: Czech Republic | collected 2016-08-15 | depth 30m m | reverse complement strand
GGTACAGGGGCAGCGAACGCTGGCGGGTGCCCGTGAGCCTGAAGTACGCGTTCATCAGCGCGGGGGCGAGCGTGGGTACGCCGGCCTCGCCAACGCCACCAACCGTCTTGGTCCGGTCGAGGACCACCGGGTTGGGGATGCGCACCACCGTGACGGTGGGGGCCTCGCTGCCACGGACCATACGGTTGTTCTTGAAGTTCGCATTCTGTGCTTCACCATTGGTGAATGTTTGGCGACCGTAGAGGGCTGCGTTCAACCCGTGAACGACACCACCCACGATCTGCTGCTCCACTTGGCCCGGATTGACCGTTAGATACGCGTCGATCGCTACCGCGACCTTCTCGCACCGCAGGGTCTTGGTCACTACGCCGGTGGAGGAGGTGGACGTCACGAGGCTCGCCTCAACCACCTCGGCAACGATGCTGTTGAATGCCCCGCCGATCGCGATGCCTCGTGCCTTGCCGGCTGTCAGCGGGCCGTTCCAGTTCCCCGCTGCTGCTGCCGCGTCGAGCACGGCGATCCAGCGGGGGTCCGTGAGACGGTTGCGTCGGAACAGGTACGGGTCCTCGCCGGCGAGTGCAGCGAGTTCGTCCATGTGGCATTCCACTGCAAACGTATTCAGCGATGCGCCAACCGATCGCCAGTACCCAACCGGGATCCGGGCCGGGTCCGATACGTACTCGGTGGAGAGGGTGCCGAGGTTGTACGGGAGGTGGCTTGCTCCCTCGTGGCCCATTCCGTCGCCCGTTGCCGACAGGGTTGAGCCGCGCTGCTGGGACAACGACTGGGACACGTTGCGGTATTTCCACGCGACGATGTTGTTGTTGGTGTCGAGTCCGGCCGAGACGCCGATGACGGCGGCCGGGCGGTACTGGTCGTGGCGGAAGTCTTCCTCCCGCGGCCACATGAGCTTCACGGGCCTCCCGATCGCCATGCCGACCTGGATGGCCTGGCTGACGAAGTCGGACTCCCATTTGCGGCCGAGTCCGCCACCGAGGAGGGTGGTGGTGACCTTGATCGCCGAGGCGGGCAGTCCCGTGATGCTCTGGGCGAGCGTGAGTACGGCCTTGCTGCCCTGCGTGGGTGCATAGATGTCGCACTTCACGCCGGCGACATAGTCCACCGTGCAGTTCAACACCTCCATCGTGGCGTGCGCGACGTACGGCAGGTTGTACGTCGCGGTGACGTTCTTGGCCGCGCCGGTGAGCGCGGTGCTGGCGGTGGCTGCGTCGCCCTCCACCTGGTACACGGTGCCCGGTCCGTTCGCCGCACCTGCCGCGTACGCAGTACCGCCCGTCAACAGCGCGGTGGAGGCCGCCTTGATCGCTGCGTCGTTAACCGTCGTGTACCCGGCGGGGAGGTTCCAGCTGACGCTCAGGTTGCGCGCGGCCTGCATGGTGCTCCACGTGTCGGGACCGACCAACGCGATGGCGTTCACGTTGTTCACTGCCTCGAGACCCCGCGCGGTGCCCGTCCACACCTTCGTCGGCACTACAGCGATCATGCCGGACGGCTTGGTCGGAAGCGCCTTGAGCGTTCCGCCGAACGTGGGGCTGTGCTTGATGATGGCGTACACCATGTTGGGGAGCCGCACGTCGAGGCCGTAGATGGCCGAGCCGTTGACCTTTGAGGGGATGTCGGGTCGCTTGACGGTCTTGCCGATCACCTTGAACTCGGCGTCGGGTACGAGCGGCGCAGATGCGGGTGGTGTGAGGAGGGCAGCCGCTGCCGCGACCGCGCCGTACGTGTACGTGGAACCCGACGGTGTGTGCTTGATGACGCCGTTTGTGATGGCGTAGTTCGACCGGGTCTGGTCGCCGTTGGCGTTCATGGCAGCCTGGACGAGCATCTCTCGCCCAATCGCACCGGCGTCCCGCATCTTCCAGAAGTTGCCACGGGTCACGCCGCTGCCGACCGTGTTGATCGAGCAGCCGATCGGCGCGGGGCTTGCCGTCGTTGGGAAGCCCTGCACGATCCTGATGCGGGAGAAGTCGAGGTACAACTCCTCCGCGAGGGCTTGGGCCAGCGCAGTGTTCGAGCCCTGGCCCATCTCCGATGCACCCATCGTGAGCGTGATGCTCTCGTCGGTACCGATGGCGAGCCATGAGTTGACCTGCGATCCCGCGGCAGCGGGGCTCGGCATGACCGCATCGGCAGCAGTTGCGCCGCCGAGGGCCTTGGGGAGACCGGTTCCCTCGTTGAGGAACAGCCCGAGTACGAGGCCGCCGACGGATCCCTTCATCAGTGTGCGCCGGGAGAGGGCCGCCCTCATCGGGTTGATGTTCTCGTCGTTGACGGTGGTGTTGTTCGTGTTTGTCATGGTGTCGTCCGCCTCACAGTGCCGTGACGGCGAGCTTGATGCGCTGGTACGTGCCGCAGACGCAGAGGTGCTTGCAGTCGTTGAGGATCTCGGTGCCGTGGTGATTGGCTCGGATGGAGGCAGCCGCCGCCATGATCATTCCCGGTTGGCAGTAGCCGCACTGAGGTACTTGGTTGTCCACCCAGGCCTTCTGCACCGGGTGCGAGTTGTCGGTGGACAGCCCCTCCACGGTGACAACCTTCTTGCCGACGGCCGACGTTGCGTTGAAGACGCACGCGTGCTCGCGCTGGCCGTCCACCATCACGGTGCACGCGCCGCACACCTCGATGCCGCAGCCGTATTTGGTTCCCGTCAGGCCGATGAAGTCACGCAGCACCCAGAGCAACGGGATTCCCGTGCTCGGGATGGTTACCGTGTAGTTCTGGTTGTTGACGTTTAGCGTGATTGTCGAAGCCATGTTCCCCTCCGCGGGTCTCGATCCGATTGTCGGTCGATGACCGTACTCCGTCAGGGACACGTCGACGACCGGTCCGGGGTTTGGCACTGTCGGGGAAACCTTGGTCACCCGCTACCGGGACCAAGGTCCCGAATCGCCACGCAGGGGGGTTGTGCCGCACCGAGAGCGCGAGGCACATCGCCCGTGGGGCTACTGCACGTGGGTGAAGCCGAAGCGGCCCTTCACGCAGAGGTTGCCCGACGTGATGCTGTGGTCGTTCGGGGAGGTGACCTTCACGATGCGGTTGTCCTGTACGTGCAGCGTGAGGTTGCACCCCACACCGCAGTACGGGCACACGGTGGTGGTCTCGCTCTGGCGAGACACGTCCCACGTACCGTCGGCCCGCATGTCGAACTCCGTCGACGGCATCAAGGCCCCTGTCGGGCACACCGCGATGCAGTTCCCGCAGTACACGCAGGCCGAGTCCGGGAGGGCAGCGTCGAACTCCACGGCAATGCGCGCATCGAACCCACGCCCGGCCACGGAGATGGCAAAGGTGTTCTGGAACTGCTCGCCGCAGGCGTCCACGCACTGGTAGCAGAGGATGCACTTGGCGTAATCGCGCACGTACAGGTTGTTGTCCACCTTTGCAGGTTGGGCAACGGTGGCAACGTCTGCGCCGAAGCGGGTCGGGTCCGCACCGAACTCGGCCATCCACGCCTCGACGCGTGGTGTGGTGGACAGGTCAACCGATGACCCGAGCAGTTCGAGCACCATCCGGCGTGCGTGGCGGGTCCGCGCGGAGTCGGTGGTCACGTTCATGTCCGGTTCGACCTCGCGCGAGCACGAGGGCACCAGCACCCGGGCACCCTCTACCTCCACCATGCAGAGGCGACACGCATTCGCCGGCTCGAGGGTGTCTCCGTAGCAGAGCGTCGGCACGTCGATCCCGAGCGAGCGACAGACCGAGAGGATGGTGTCACCCTCACGCGCCACGGTTTCCGTGCCGTCGACGGTCAGGGTGACCTTGCGGCGCGGCGGCGCAACGGGGGTCCCGGGCGCGCTGGTGCGGACATCGCTCACTGCAGCACCCCGAGATGGTCGATGGCGGACTCGATCGCGTTCCATGCGGTCTGGCCGAGCCCACAGATGGACGCGTCCCGCATTGCCTGACCGACGTCGCGGAGCAGTTGCTCGTCTCCGTCGCGGCGCCGGCCGAGCGTCAGGCGTGTGACGAGTTCGTCCTGACGAACCGTTCCCACGCGGCACGGGACGCACTGGCCGCACGACTCGTGGCGGAAGAACGCGCTGATCCTGCGCAGTGCATCGCCGAGGTCGTCGGTGTCGTCGAACAGCATCACTACACCCGAGCCGAGCGAGACCCCTGCGGCGCGGGTGGCCTCGAACGTGAGCGGGAGGTTCACCTGAGCCGGCGTGACGAAGGAACCCGCCGCGCCGCCGAGCAATACGGCCTGCAGTTCCCGGCCGTCGGGAAGGCCGCCTGCCCGCTCGATCAGTTCCTCGAGCGTGCCGCCGAACGGGACCTCGTAGACCCCCGGGTTACGCACCGCCCCCGAGAGACAGAACAGTTTGGTGCCGGTGGACACGCCGGTCCCGATTCCGGCAAAGGCGTTGCCGCCCTGCTCGAGGATCGGCAGCACGTTGACGAAGGTCTCGACGTTGTTCACGAGTGTGGGCCTGCCGAACAGTCCCACCTCCACCGGGTACGGGGGCTTGCTGCGCGGCTCGCCGCGGTGGCCCTCGATGGAGTTGAAGATCGCTGTCTCCTCACCGCAGATGTACGCGCCAGCACCGCGAACGATCTCGATATCGAACGCAAGCGGCGACCCGAGGACCGCTGTGCCGAGGAAGCCTGCGCTGCGGGCGCTGGCAAGCGCGGCCTCGAGGGTGCCCAACGCAGAGCGGTACTCGTCCCGGAGGTAGAGGTAACCCCGCTCCGCGCCGACCGCGAACGCAGCGATCGTCATGGACTCCACGAGCGCGAACGGGTCCCCCTCGAGCAGCACGCGGTCCTTGAAGGTGCCCGGCTCGCTCTCGTCCGCGTTCGCCACGATGAAACGCGGGCCTGCAGGCTGCGAGGCAACGGCCGCCCACTTCCTGCCGGTGGGGAAGGCAGCGCCGCCGCGACCAACCAGCCGCGAGGCGGTGACCTCGTCGATCACCGCGGCCGGGCCGATGTCGAGCGCGCGCCGCAGCGCGACGTAGCCGCCGTTGTCGAGGTACGAGTCCAGGGTGGGCGGTGTACCGATGCGGCGGAGGAGCACGAGCGACGGGTCACCCATCTGCGGTACCGAACCGTTAGCGGGCGGCATTGAGGCGATTCCGTGGTGCGGCTTGGGGCCCGAGCGGACCGTGAGCGACGCGGGTGCCTGTTCGCAGAGGCCGATGCACGGTGCGTGGACCACGCGGGTTCCCGGTTCGGCAGCGGGGCCGGTTGGCACGCCACCCCGTCTGCACGCAAGGTCCTCACAGACGTAGACGGTGGTCAGCGGCACCGGGTCCACGGGGAGCATGGAGTAGAAGGTGGCAACGCCGTAGGCCTCGGCGGGCGGTACGTCGAGCCGCCTACAGATCTCGGTGAGACCGCCCTCGCTGACGAACCCGACGCGGTCGACGAGCGCGTGCAGCGCGGGGAGCAGGAGGTGCCGCACGGCCGCCGCACGGTGGGGACCGCCCTGCTCACGCGTCCAGCCCTCCGTGGGGGTTGCCGGGCCGAGCACGGACTGGAGTGCCTCGAGCTCCTCGGGAGAGGGGTCGAGGTCGGGGAAGCGGAGATCCATGACTAGGTGTGTGACGGTACCGGATCGGCCCGCTCCACCCGGACAGCGGTTGCCTTGAACTCGGCGACGCCCGAGCGCGGGTCCGAGGCCTCGCTCACGAGCACGTTCACGTCGAGCACGTCGGGTGCGTGGATGCTCATGAAGACGAGGCCGGGGCGCAGCGACGGGTCGAGGTGCACCGGGCCCTCGATCGACCCGCGACGTGATGACACCCGCACGCGGTCACCCTCGGCGAGCGCGTGCGCGGAGGCGTCATCGGGGTTCATGTCCACGGTCTCGCCGGCATCGAGCGGCGTGCTGAACGCTCCGGACTGCACGCCGGTGTTGTAGGAGTCGAGCCGCCTCCCGGTGGTGAGGCGCAGCGGGAAGTCTGCGTCGAGCGCGTCGAGCGGTGGCTTCCACTCCACGCTGCTGAAGGGTGCGGGGCGACCACGATCGGCCGGTTCCGCCGCCCAGAGTCGTGCGTGGAGGTATGGAACCTCCTCCCGGTCCGTCGACGGACAGGGCCACTGCAGGCCACCTGCTGCTTCGAGGTGCTCGTACGTCATGCCGAAGTGGTCCGGCGACACCGATCGCAGTTCGTCCCACACCTGCTGCGCGGTCTGATCGGGCCAGTCGGCGCCGAGGGCCTGGGCGAGCGCGGTGATGATGTCGATGTCGTCGCGGGCGCCGGACGGGGGCTCGACCGCTTTGCGGACGCGCTGCACGCGTCGCTCGGAGTTGGTGACCGTGCCTTCGGACTCGCACCATGCAGCACTCGCCGGGAGCACCACGTCCGCTAGCTGCGCCGTCCGCGTGAGAAACAGGTCCTGCACCACGAGGTGATCCAGACCCTCGAGGAGCGGCACGACGTGACCGGAGTTCGGCTCGGACTGCGCAGGGTTCTCGCCCACGACGTAAACGGCCCGCAGTTCCTTGCGCTCCATCGCCTCGAACATCGACGTGAGGTGCATCCCGTTGCGCGGCGGGATGCTGGTTCCCCAGACCCTGTCGAGCCTCGCTCGCGCCTCGGTGTCCTCCACATCACGGAAGCCGGGCAGGCGGTTCGGGAGCGCGCCCATGTCGCCGCCGCCCTGCACGTTGTTCTGCCCCCGCAGCGGCTGCACACCCGAGTAGGGGCGGCCGACGTGCCCGGTGAGGATCGAGAGGTTGATGAGGGCGAGCACGTTGTCGACGCCGGTGATGTGCTCGGTGATGCCCAGGGTCCAGCCGAGCTGGGCGTGTGCCGCAGTTGCGTACGCATGGGTGAGTTCGCGGATCGCCTCGGCAGGCACGCCGGTTACCTGCTCGGCCCGCTCGAGCGTCCACGGCTCCACGCACGCCCGGTACTCCTCGAAGCCCTGTGTGGCGTTCGCCACGAACTCGCTGTGGTGGAGCCCGCTGGCGATGATCTCGCGGCCGACCGCGTGGGCGAGCGCAATGTCCGTTCCGACGTTCAGCCCGATCCAACGATCGGCGAACCGCGCCGTTGGGGTGCGCCTCGGGTCCACGACGTAGAGACGGGCACCGCGGTGGAGCGCCTTCAGCACGTGATGGAAGAAGATCGGGTGCGCCTCACGCGCGTTCGATCCCCACAGCACGATCACGTCGGTGTTCTCCACCTCCGCATAGGAGGAGGTGCCACCGCTTGCCCCGAACGCTGTGATCAGACCGATCACGGAGGGAGCGTGTCAAGTTCGGTTGCAGGAGTCGACGTTGTTGGTGCCGAGCGCCGAGCGGGCGAACTTCCCGGTGAGGTAGTTCACCTCGTTGGTCGCCTTCGAGCACGAGAACACTCCGACGTTGCGCGTCGGGTCTGCGCCCGGGGCGTCGAGCACGCGGCGGAACCCGAGGGCCGCCCGGGCAATGGCCTCGTCCCACGTTGCGGGGCGGAGCACACCGTTGTCGCGCACGAGCGGTGTGGTGAGCCTGGGGTAGTTCTCGGTGCGGTCGCGGCGTGCCATGATCCGTGTGTTCCCGGCGCCGTCAGGCCGGGAACGCCCCCAGCATCCGGGCCGCAGAGAGGGTGTTCTCGAGCAGGCAGGCGATGGTCATCGGGCCGGTTCCGCCGGGCATCGGGGTGATCGCCCCGGCTACGGACTGCACGGCATGGAAGTCAACATCGCCCACGATGCCGGCCTCGGTGCGCGAGATGCCGACGTCGATGACGGCTGCCCCGGGCTGCACGTGTGCGGCCGTGATCATGCGTGCCGAACCGGCGGCCGCCACGATGATGTCGGCCTCCCGGCAGACGCTGATGAGATCAGGAGTGCGGGAGTGGGCGAGGGTCACGGTGGCGTCCACACCCTTGCGGCCGAGCAGGAGCACCATCGGCAGCCCCACGAGCGTGGAACGGCCGATGACGACTGCTCGCTTGCCGTTTGTCTCCACGCCGTAGCGCTCGAGCAGGCGCATCACGCCGAGTGGGGTGCAGCCGATGTGGCCGGCCTGCCCGCGCACGAGACGCCCCATCGAGCGCTCGGTGAGACCGTCGACGTCCTTCTCCGGTGGGATAAGCGCAAGGACGGGTTCGGGGTCGAGGCCGTCCGGCAGCGGCAGTTGGCAGAGGATGCCGTGCACGTCCTGGTCAGCGGCGAGTGCTGCCACAGCGTCCTCGACCTGGCTTTGAGTGGCCGTTGCCGGCAGCACGACACCGCGGGACACCATGCCGGCCTCGGTGGCTTTCTTGTGCTTGTTGCGCACGTAGATCTGGCTCGGGCCGTCGTCGCCGACCAGCACGGTGGCAAGGCACACCGCCGGCGAGCCGGCCGCCTCGATGGTGTGCCGGAGCCCGGCCACGATCTCGTCACGGAGGCGGTTTCCGTCCATGAGCACCGCACCGCCGGGCGTGCGGTCGACCGGGAGGGACGCGACCGGGGTACCGACCCGCTCCGGGGAACCTGAACTCATGTGCACAGTGTGCCGTAACGAGCAAGCGCATCCCTCCCCGGATCGGGACAGTCGCGGCGACTGCCCGGACCCCGGGATGGGCGAGACTTACACGGTGACCATGCCGACGGACCTCGAGATCGCCCGGACGGCCCGGCTCGCGCCGCTCTCCGAGGTAGCGAAGTCCATGGGGCTGCCCGAGCACCTCCTCGAGCTGCGCGGCGACCACGTCGCGAAGATCCGTCTCGGCGCGATCGACGAACTCGCCGACCGGCCGAGGGCGAAGTACGTACTCGTCACGGCCGTCACGCCCACACCGCTCGGTGAGGGCAAGACCACCACGGCGGTGGGTCTCGGTCAGGCCATGCGCCACATCGGCAAGCGCGCCACGCTCACGCTGCGCCAGCCTTCGATGGGCCCCACCTTCGGGATCAAGGGCGGGGCGGCCGGTGGCGGCTACAGCCAGGTGGTGCCGATGGAGTCGCTCAACCTGCACCTCACGGGCGACTTCCACGCGGTCACCTCCGCCCACAACCTGCTCGCCGCAATGCTCGACAACCACCTGTACCACGGCAACGAACTCGGCCTCGATCTCGACAACATCACGTGGCGCCGTGTGCTCGACGTGAACGACCGTGCGCTGCGGAATATCACGATCGGCCAGGGTTCCCCCCAGGACGGCGTCGTGCGCCAGAGCGGTTTCGACATCACCGCTGCATCCGAGGTGATGGCCATCCTCGCGCTCGCTACCTCGGTGCAGGACCTGCGTTCTCGGCTCGGCCGGATCGTGGTGGGTTACACGCCGGACGGCGCCCCGGTTACGGCTGAACAGCTGCACGGCGCTGGCTCGATGGCGGTCATCATGAAAGACGCCCTCGCGCCGAACCTGCTGCAGACCATCGAGAACACCCCGGTGATCGTGCACGCCGGACCGTTCGGCAACATCGCCACCGGGAACTCCTCGATCATCGCGGACCTCATCGGTATCCGCACCGGTGACTACCTGATCACCGAGGCGGGCTTCGGGGCGGACATGGGTGCCGAGCGCTTCTTCAACATCAAGTGCCGGGTGTCCGGTCTGCAGCCGGACGCTGCTGTGCTCGTGGCAACCGTGCGCGCGCTCAAGGTGCACTCAGGAAGGTTCCGGGTGGTTGCGGGGCGGCCACTGCCACCCGAACTGCTCGCCGAGAATCCCGACGACGTCCGCGCGGGCGCGGCCAACCTCCTCAAGCAGATCGAGAACGTGAGGCTGCACGGGGTGTCGCCCGTGGTCGCCATCAACGCGTTCCCCGGCGATCACGCCAGTGAGCATCAGGTGATTCGCGAGATCGCGGAGTCGGCGGGCACGCGCGTGGCGGTCACCACGCACTTCGCCGACGGCGGGCGCGGTGCCGTCGGGCTCGCTCGCGCGGTCGAGGAGGCGTGCAACGAGCCGACCGACTTCCGCCTGCTCTATCCGGACGAGTTCACGCTGCGCCAGAAGATCGAGCGTGTCGCCACTGCCGTCTACGGGGCCGGTGCGGTGGACTACTCGCCGCTGGCGAACGAGCAACTGGACAACTACGAGCGAAATGGGTTCGGCCGCCTGCCGGTGTGCATCGCCAAGACACACCTGTCGATCTCCGGCAACCCGGCGCTGCTCGGTGCCCCGACCGGTCACACGCTCGGCGTGCGGGAGGTACGGGCCTCGGTGGGGGCAGGCTTCGTCTATCCCGTCTGCGGGGAGATGCGCACGATGCCCGGGCTCGGGCGACAGCCGGCCGCGGCGATCATTGATCTTCTCGAGAACGGCGACATCGTCAACCTGTCCTGACCTCGTTGCTCAGGGGACCGGCAGCGTGATCGTGAAGCGGCAACCAGCCCCTGGTGAGGTGTTGAGGGTGATAGTCCCGTGGTGGGCCTCCACGATGGATTTCGCGATCGACAGGCCGAGCCCCGACCCGCCGCTGTGGCGCGAGCGTGAGGGATCCCCGCGGTAGAAGCGTTCGAAGGCGTGGCCCGCTTCGTCGGCCGTCATACCGTCACCGTGGTCGACCACCTCGACGGTCGCGGTGGACCCTGTCCGCCGTGCGGACAGAGCGATGCCTACCGTGCCGGGGGTGTGCACGAGTGCGTTGTGCACCAGTACGCCGACCACCTGTCGCAGTCGGTGGTCGTCTCCGGTCACCACCAGCTCGCCGGGTGCGGGCGCGTCGAGGAGTACCGAACGTGTCGGCTGCATCGCAAGCGCGTCGGCGGCTGCATCGTTGAGCACCTGGCCGAGGTCCACGGGCTCCTGCGCGAGCGGTCGCTTCTGGTCGAGGTTCGCGAGCAGCAGGAGGTCCTCTACGAGCGTGCCCATGCGACCCGCCTCCTGCCCGACGCGCCGCATCGCATCATCGAGGCGGTCCGACTCGGACAGACCGCCCTGTTGGTAGAGGTCCACGTACCCGCGGATGGACGTGATGGGCGTGCGCAGCTCGTGCGAGGCGTCCGCCACGAACCGGCGCAAACGGTCCTCCGCACCCTGACGCTCGTTGAGCATCACGTTGAATGCGTGGCCGAGTCGTCCGGTCTCCGTGCGGGTGTCGTCGAACCCCACCCGGTGACCCCGTTCGCCGGCCGTCACTGCGTCGGCCGCGAGGGTCATCTCCTTGATGGGCCGCAGTCCGAGCCGCACGAACCACCACGCAACGAGCGCGCTCATGGCGAGCAGCACGAGCGCTGCGACACCGAAGGCGACGAGCAGTCGGTTGATCGCTGCCTCGGTGCGCGTGAGGGGGAGCGCAACGATTACCCACGAACCGTTCTGGCGGGGCACCACGGCCACACGGAACCGGTTCGACGAGGAAACACCGCGAACCGTGATGAGTACTCGCTCCGAGGTGCTTGCACGCGCCCGGATGTCAGCGAGAGAGATGCGGGGCGTGTCGGACAGCAGCCCACTCGTGATGATCGGACGGAGCACCCCCGCCGGGGTGAGTCGCGCGGCGTACATCTCCGAGAACGGGGAGTCCGCCGGGGCATCCTCGATGTCGGACACGATGTCGGACTCGTTGGCGGGCCGGCCGGGACGGATCGGCCTCCCGTCGGCGCCGGTCCCGCTTCCCGGTCGCGGGCGGACGTTGAGCGCACCGACCGTTCCGTCGGTCACCAGCCCGAGTTGGCGGTCGACCTGGCGGAGGAGGTATCGCTGCTGCGAGGAGATCACGAACCAGGCCGCAACGCCGAACGCCACGAAGATCGCGACGAGTCCGATGAGCAGGCGCGAGCGGAGGCTCATCCCTCGTCACGCAGGCAGTAGCCAACGCCGCGGATGGTGTGGATGAGCTTGGGCTCCACGAAGTCGACCTTGCGTCGGAGGTAGCTCATGAACGTCTCGATGACGGAGGACTCGCCGCCGAAGTCGTAGTCCCAGACGTGGTCGAGGATCTGGGCGCGGGTGAGCACACGGCCGGTGTTCGTGAGGAGATAGCGCAGCAGCTTGAACTCGGTGGCGGACAGCTTGACGGCCTGGCCGGCGCGTGTCACCCGGTGTGCGTCGTCGTCAAGCTCGAGGTCGGCGCAGCGCAGCGTCTTCGGTCCGGTACCCATCCCGGCTCGTCGCAGGGCGAGCTGGACGCGGGCAACGAGTTCGGCAACGGCGAAGGGTTTCACCATGTAGTCGTCGCCCCCGATGGTGAGCCCCTGCACACGGTCATCGGTGGAATCGCGCGCGCTCAGGAAAATCACCGGCATGAGTTGACCGGAGTCGCGGAGCCTTCGGAGCACGTCGAAACCGTTGAGATCGGCAAGCATGACGTCGAGGACAATGACGTCCGGCTGGAACGACGTGGCTGCCGCGATGGCATCCCGGCCCGTCGCAGCGCACTGCGTCTGCATCCCGACGAGCCGGAGTGCCGATTCGACGAGGAAGGAGATGTTCTCCTCGTCGTCCACCACGAGGATGCGGGGGGCACGGTCGCTCATTCGGTTGCCATTGTCGCTCACACAGCCCAGTGTCCGCCGCTTGGCTGGCAGCGGGCCGGGGGTTTCCTGTGGGTTTGCTGTGACTTCCGGCGTTCACCACTGGCAGTGTTCGGGCTGCTCAGCGGCACCTTCCGGCGGCCCGGTGGTGGGCCGGTAGCCTCGCGGCGTGCTGCAGCGAATGTCGACCCTCTTCCTCCGGACCCTTCGAGAGGACCCGTCGGACGCCGAGGTGCCGAGCCACCGCCTGCTCGTCCGCGGCGGGTACATCCGGCGTGCCGCACCCGGTGGGTTCACCTGGCTGCCGCTCGGGTGGTCCGTGTACCGCAACGTCGAGAACATCGTCCGCGAGGAGATGGACCGCGCCGGTTTCCAAGAGGTGCACTTCCCGGCACTGCTGCCGCGTGAGCCGTACGAGGCCACCGGCCGCTGGGCGGACTACGGCGACAACCTCTTCCGGCTGAAGGACCGCCGGGGTAACGACTTCCTGCTCGCGCCCACGCACGAGGAGATGTTCACGCTGCTCGTGAAGGACCTGTACTCGTCGTACAAGGACCTGCCGCTGTCGATCTACCAGATCCAGACGAAGTACCGGGACGAGGCGCGGCCGCGTGCCGGCCTGCTGCGCGGTCGCGAGTTCTCGATGAAGGACTCGTACTCGTTCGACATTGATCAGGAAGGCCTGCAGCGCAGTTACGACGCGCACCGTGAGGCGTACCAGCGGACCTTCGACCGTCTCGGTCTCCCCTACGTGATCGTCTCGGCGGTCTCCGGCGCCATGGGGGGTTCGGCCTCCGAGGAGTTCCTCGCGCCGCTCGAGGTCGGCGAGGACACCTTCGTGCGGTGCTCGGACATGGTGTGCGGCTACGCAGCGAACACCGAGGCAGTGCAGGTTCGTGCCCCCGGGGTCGCATCGACCGATGGTGTCCCGAACGCTCACGTGGAGGACACCCCGAACACGCCGAGCATCACAGCGCTGGTGTCGCTGCTGAACCACGAGCCGGGCCTGCGACGTTCGGATCGTGACTGGGTGGCCGGCGACACGCTGAAGAACGTGATCGTGAGGCTCCGCTACCCGGATGGCACCACCCAGGCGCTCGCCGTGGGCCTCCCCGGTGACCGGGAGGTGGACATGAAGCGCCTCGAGGCACAGGTATCACCGGCCGAGGTGGAGCCCTTCGGCGACGAGGACTTCGCGAAGCATCCGTCCCTCGTGAAGGGGTACATCGGGCCGGGCGTGCTCGGCGTCCACGGCACGAGCGGCGTGCGCTACCTCGTCGACCCGCGCGTAGCCGCCGGTTCGCGCTGGGTCACCGGTGCGAACGAGCACGGCAAGCACATCGTGGACCTCGTGTGCGGTCGGGACTTCACCCCGGACGGCAACATCGAGGCAGCCGAGGTGCATGCAGGGGATCCGTGCCCGCAGTGCGGCTCGGCTCTCGAGATCGCCCGCGGCATCGAGATCGGTCACATCTTCCAACTCGGCCGCAAGTACGCCGAGGCACTCGGTCTCAGCGTGCTCGACCAGAACGGCAAGCAGGTGGTCGTCACCATGGGCTCGTACGGCATCGGCGTCTCGCGCGCCGTGGCCGCGATCGCCGAGACGTGCTACGACGACAAGGGCCTGTGCTGGCCACGCGAGGTTGCGCCGGCCGATGTGCACGTCGTGATCGCCGGCAAGGACGAGGCACTGATCGCCGCGGCCGAGAGCCTGTGCGCGAACCTGCACAACGAAGGGGTGCGGGTGCTGCTCGACGACCGTGCAGGGGTGTCGCCGGGCGTGAAGTTCAACGATGCCGAACTGATCGGCGTGCCCACGATCGTGGTGGTGGGCCGTGGTGTCGCCACCGGCACCGTTGAGGTGAAGGACCGCAAGACCGGTGTGAAGCAGGACGTGAGCCTCGCCGGAGCAGTACCGCACCTCGTCGCGCTCTGCCGATAGGCCCCCAACGGGGGAAGCAGAGTCAGTACGTCGGTTTCGGGTTCTTCGGGCCGGCAGCCGTGTGGCTGGTGCCAGGGGGGTCAACCGCCCACGTGGGCACCTCGCCCCAGCCCTCGCCGTAGACCAGCTCGCCGATCGGCCGACGCCGCACCGGGCCGTGGTGGCCGACTGGCCTGCCGAGTGTGATGGTGGCGGCGACGAACACGTTGTCGGGGATGTCGAGCAGGCTGCGCAACTCGCTCTCCACGAAGGCCTGGAACCCGGTGAGCACCCCGCCGTAGCCGAGTGCCCGTGCCGCGAGAAGGATGTTCTGGCAGGCCGGATAGACAGAGCTGCCCTCGAACGAACTCGGTTCGCGGTATCGAATGAGGCATGGCAGCACGAGTGCCGGTACCCGGTCGAAGTGGTCCACGTAGTCCTGCATCGCGGCCGCCATGCGCGCCTTCGGTGAGTTCTCCACGAGCCCGGATCCGGTTTGGTAACCGTCGTTGTCCTGCTTGCGCTTCCACAGGTCACGGGCAGCACCCGCAATGAGTTCCTTGGCGGCGTGTGCCTTCGGGCCGTCGGTAAGCGTGATGAACCGGAACTGCTGGCGGTTCGAGCCGGTTGGTGCCCGGGTGGCGGCGAAGAGGATCGCTCTCAGGACCTCGGCGGGTACCGGCTCGTCGTGATAGCGGCGGATGGCGCGGGTGGTGTTCAGTCCCTCGAGCAGCCCCACGGTGTCCGCGGGAAGTGGGGCACTGGCGAGGTGATTCGCCGGGACGTGCGGCTCGCCGCTCTGGTTTCCGGTCATGGATGGTTCCCCGTCATGGATGGCTCCCGGTCATGGATGGTGTCCCCGCCGGCGGTGATGCGGGCCCGGCCCGGGCATGCGAATAGGTGTCAGTCAAGCACCCCGACGCTTGCTGCAGCGCTATGGATTACACCGCGTTGTCCCCCTCGGAGGCGATCTCCCGAAGCCGGGCCACGACCCGAGCACGCCGGTAGCGCTCCGCCCGGGGTGTCCGTGACCGTTGCGCGGCGAGGTCGTTGATCGAGCGCCCGCTCGCAAGTGCAACCGCGAGGCGCAGGTCGTCCTGCTCCATGCCGGCATCGGCAGCGGCCCGCAGCAGCGCAACCACCTCGGCGAAGGAGCCCAGTGTTTCCTCGAACCGGAACTCGTCGCGCTCGTCGTTGCCGGAGCGGATCTCCTCGTCGATCGGGGTGGTTGCCACCCGTCGTAACCGGGCTGGCCGCACGAATGTCTGGTACTCGATGTCGCGCAGCAGGTTGGCGGCCACCCGGCTGGGTCGACGCTCGATCGGGTAGCAACGGATCACGATCCAGGCGTTCGCAAGGAGTTCGTCGTACATCTCGGGGGTGAGCCGGCGGTCGTCCCGACTCCGCCTCCGGGCGATCGCGAGCAGGCCAGGCAGGAGCCGCTGCAGCACCACCCGGGCGGCCTGGGGGTCCGTACCAGCCTGAATCACGAGGGTCGCGAGACGGCGGTCGAGCCGGTCGAGGTCCTCTGCAGTGTCCTGGTGTTCGGCCGGGCTGGTTCCTGCCGCGTTGCGGGGCCCACACCGAAGCGCACCCGGGTACGGCCGGTATCCGGTGGACGCCAGCATCGCTTCGAGGTCGGCGGGCTGGGCCGTCCGCACCAGCGAGGCCCAGTCGTCGAGCAGGTCCTGGCCGAGACGCTTGCTGGCCGGTCGGTTGGGGGAGGCAATGATGCGCATCGGGGCATCGTCCGCACGCCCATCACCGCCACGTTCACCGGCAACCTCACCGGGTTGTTCACCACTTCGGCCGCCTTCGTGGCAGCATGAGCGGCCATGAGTCGCATTGTCACCGTCGGTGCTGCCCAACTGGGTCCGATCCAACGAGAGCACACCCGCACTGAGGTGGTGGAGCGCCTGCTGGTACTGCTCCGCCAGGCCGCCCAGCAGGGCTGCGACCTCGTGGTGTTCCCCGAACTCGCGCTCACCACGTTCTTCCCCCGGTGGTTCGTGCAGGACATCACTGAGTACGACCACTACTACGAGCGCTCCATGCCCAATGCGGCAACACAGCCGCTGTTCGACGAGGCCAAGCGCCTCGGCATCGGCTTCTGCCTCGGGTACGCACTGCTCGCCGAGGACGGCAGGCGGTGGAACGTCCAGACCCTGGTGGACAAAGACGGCAGCATCGTCGCCACATTCAAGAAGGTGCACATCCCCGGCCACGAGCACCACGAGCCGGACCGCCCCTTCCAGCACGCCGAGCGCTACTACTTCGAGCCGAGCCCGGACGGGTTCGGTGTGTGGCGGGCCTTCGGCGGCCTGTTCGGCATGATGATCTGCAACGACCGGCGCTGGCCGGAGAGCTACCGCGAGATGGGCCTGCAGGGTGTGGAGATGATCCTCTGCGGTTACAACACGCCGATCCACTACGTCCCGGACCCGAGCCAGGACATCCTGCAGGGCTTCCACAACTCTCTCGTGATGCAGTCAGGCGCTTACCAGAACGGCACGTGGGTCGTGGGAGTCGCGAAGGGTGGGGTGGAGGAGGGCGTGGACTCCCTCGGCCAGTCGGTCATCGTGGCGCCGAGCGGTCAGGTGGTGGCCCAGGCGTACACAACCGACGACGAACTCATCGTCGCCCGGTGCGACCTCGACTGGTGTTACCGGTACAAGAACACCCTGTTCGACTTCAATCGCTATCGGCGTCCCGAGGTGTATCAGCGCATTACCGGCCAGCGCGGTGCCGTCCTGCCGGACTGATCCCTCGTCGCCCGGGGCGCGGGATGACGGGTATTGCCCTGTGCTTTGACAGAATGTCTACGTGGTCGAGTCGATCGGTTTTGTCGTCAATGGTGTACCCGTACAGGTGCGCGGCGACCATCCACACCTGCTGTCGGCCCTCCGGGACGAGTTGAACATCACCTCCCCGAAGGATGGCTGCTCGCCGACCGGCCAGTGCGGTTGCTGCACCGTCCATGTTGACGGCAAGGCAGTCGTCGCCTGCCAGCAGCCGCTCGCCAAGGTTGTTGGCAAGTCGGTGCTCACGCTCGAGGGTGTCGACGAGTCCGAGCGGGAGACATACGCCAACGCGTTCGCGGCGTGCGGCGGCCTGCAGTGCGGCTTCTGCATCCCGGGGATCGTGATGCGCGCGAAGGCCCAGGTGGACAAGAAGGGCGCCGACCTCGATCGCTCGGACATGGCACGGCACCTCGGCGCACACCTGTGTCGCTGCACCGGATACGTGAAGGTGCTCGACGCCATCGAGTGCGTGGCCAAGGGAACGGTCTGCGCACCGGAGGTCCCCGGCGGAATTGGGTCGAGCGGGGTTCGCTACGAGGCCAAGGAGCTCACACTCGGGGATCGCGGCTACGTCGACGACCTCCGCGTGGACGGCATGTTGCACGCAGCGCTGCACCTCACGGCCCACAGCCGTGCGGACGTCCTGCGCATCGACACGGTCGCGGCACAGGCCGCTCCCGGCGTCCACGCCGTCTACACCGCCGCTGACATCCCGGGCGAACTGCGCGTCGGCATTATCTACAAGGACTGGCCGATCCTCATACCCGAGGGTGGTCGCACGAGCTATGCCGGCGACGTGCTCGCCATCGTTGTGGCGGAAACACGCGAGCAGGCACGTGCTGCAGCCAACCTCGTAAGCGTGGAGTACCTCGTGCACCCGCCCATCACCGACCCCGATGCCGCTGTCGCCTCCACGCTCGCGAAGGACATTGCGGTGTGGGGCACGGACTCGAACGTGCTGAGTGTCAGCGAGTACCGGCGGGGTGATGTGGATGCAGCATTCGCGTCCGCTTCCCACCTCGTGCGCGAGACCTTCCACACGCAGCGGATCGAGCATGCGTTCCTCGAGCCCGAGTCCACGCTCGCCGTTCCCGATACCGCGAACGGTTCCCTGCACGTGTATTCCGGGGGCCAGGGGATCTGGGACGACCGCAACGACATCGCATCCGTGCTCGGCCTGCCGCGGGAGAGCGTCACCGTGGAACTCGTCACGAACGGTGGCGCGTTCGGTGGCAAGGAGGACATGTCGAACCAGGCGCAGACAGCGCTCGCTGCATGGCTCCTGCAGCGGCCGGTGAAGTGCACGCTGTCACGCGACGAGTCGTTCCGCATCCACGCGAAGCGCCACCCGATCCGGATGGACTACGAGGCTGCCTGCGACGCCGATGGGGTGCTCACGGCGCTGAGGGTGCGGGCCATCGGTGATTCGGGCGCATACGCGAGCGTCGGCATGAAGGTGCTCGAGCGGATGGCCGGGCATGCGAGTGGTCCGTACCGGCTTGCGGCCATCAATGTGAGCGCGATTGCGGCACGGACCAACAACCCGGTGTGCGGCGCGTTCCGGGGCTTCGGCGCGAACCAGGCGCAGTTCGCGATGGAGGGGGTCATGGACCGCCTTGCCGCAAAGGTTGGCATCAGCGGGTGGGAGATGCGCAAGCGCAACGTCATCCGTCCCGGCGAGATCTGGGGCCCCGGCCAGCGGATGGACGCCGGCTGCCTCGGCGCGGAGGAATGCCTCGACACCATCCGGCCCGCGTACGACGCAGCGGTTGCTGCCGGCAAGGCCGTCGGTCTCGGTCTCGGCCTGAAGAACTCTGGGCTCGGCAACGGGTTCAAGGAGTGGACCGGTGCCGCGGTGCGCTTCAACTCGCACGACGGCACGGTGGAGGTGCGCCACGGCTGGACGGAGATGGGGCAGGGCATCAACACCGTCGCGATGCAGGTTGCGGTGGAGGAACTCGGCATTGATCCGTCTCGCGTGCGCGTGTACATCGACACCACGCGGGAACTTGGCATCGGGCAGACCACCGGATCACGCGGCACGCTCATGGGAGCGGGTGCGGTGAAGAGCGCGTGCGAGGCCGCACGGGCCGACGGATGCCAACCCGATATTGACTACCTCGGTGAGTACGTCGTGGACTGGACGCAGAAGCTCGGCACGGTGGAGAACCCCACCATCCACTCGACGTTCGGCTATGCGGCACAGATGGTGGTGATGGACCGGGACACCGGAGACATCGAGCGTGTGGTCGCGGTGCACGACGTTGGTCGGGCCGTCAACCCAGTGCTGTGCGAGGGTCAGATCGAGGGCAGTGTGCACATGGGCCTCGGCTACGCGCTCACTGAGCAGTTCCCGCACGACCCCGAGACCGGGTTCCCGACGGCGGCCAAGCTGCGGGACCTCGGCATCATCCGTCCCAAGGACATGCCCGACGTCGAGGTGATCCTCGTCGAGTCCCCGCAACCCAATGCCCCATACGGCATCAAGGGTGTCGGCGAGATTGGCCTCGTGCCGACTGCCGGTGCAGTGGCGGCGGCGTTGTACCAACTCGACGGCGAGTGGCGCACGGTACTGCCGATGCGTCCGCGCAGCGGGTCGGACGACTGAGCAGTCGATGAGTGCCGTCACACCGGGTCTGGTCTGCAGTCACCATCATCTCTACTCGGCGCTCGCCCGCGGCATGCCGGCCCCGCCGAAGCAGCCCACAAACTTCCAGGAGATACTCGACCAGGTCTGGTGGCGTCTCGACACGGCACTGGACCTCGAGATGCTCCGCTGGTCTGCACTGCTCGGTGCGGCAGAGGCGCTCATGTGCGGAACCACGGCCATCGTGGACCATCACGAGTCGCCGAACGCCATTGAGGGGTCGCTCTCAGTCATCGCCGATGCGTGTGCCGAGGTGGGCGTGAAGGCAGTGTGCGCGTACGGCGTCACCGATCGCCACGGTGCGGACGGCGCTCGTCGCGGGCTCGCGGAGAACGAACGTTTCGTGCGTGCTGGCGGCCGTGGAATGGTCGGCGTGCACGCGGCGTTCACCTGCACCGACAGCACACTGCGCGCCGCCGCCGGTCTGGCACAGGATCTCGGTGTTGGCGTGCACATCCACGTCGCCGAGGGCCCGGTCGACGTGAGCGCCGGAGCGCGGCTCGAGTCGCTTGCCGCCGACAACTGGCTCATCGTGCACTGCGTGAACCTTGACCGTGAACTGCGCGGAACCATTGCCCACAACCCGCGCAGCAACATGAACAACGCCGTGGGGTACGCAGCACCGGCACGGCGGTTCCCGGGCCAGCGCGTGGTGCTCGGCACCGATGGCATCGGCGCAGACATGCTCGAGGAGATGCGCCTCGCGTACGTGGCCCACCGTGCAGACGACGTGCTCGCCTCGCCGGACACCGCGTGGTCGTGGCTCGAGAACGGCTACGCGCTCGTGCCCGAGGCGCGGGGCGACCGTGTCAACTGGAACTACAACCACGCGGACTCGGCGTGGCACGTGGCGTTCACACCGGGGATGCGCGTGCTCGACGTCGTGGGTGCTGATGGTGAGGTGCTGCTGCGCGAAGGAAGGCCGACACGCGTGGACATCGACGAGGTCCGCGCGAAGGCCGCAGAGCAGGCAGTCCGCCTCTTCCGCCTTCTCTAGGAAAGGCGCGCAGTGGGTGCTCGCCGCCCATCAGCGTGAGCGGAGACGCCGCACGATCTCGTCCAGATCAGCCCGTGCCTCGCCAGCCCGATTCATCCAGGTGCAGCGTCCTCGCGAACTGATGCAGCACGGTGCGGTGACGAGCAGGTAACGCAAGCACCACAAAGCGCGCTTGGTGACGAGCAACGGCCCGGGCTGGGGAAGCCCGTGACGTTCGCGGATACGGGTGACGGAACCCCGCAGGAGGCGCCCCCGACGAAATGCGGCGACCGGTGTGGACCTGAGCCGGACGGACACCAGCGCATGGGGAAGGTGCACGATTCGGTAGCCATTGACGGCCAGTCGGACGCCGAGTTCGGAGTCCTCTGCCGCGCTGAAGTTTGGGTCGAAGCCCCCGACGGTGACATACACGTCCCGTCGGATCCCGAACGCGCCGCCGGGGATACCAGGAACGCCGCACACCAGGTGTTCGCCGAGGAACTGGGGGTGCGTGAGGTGCAGAAGGTGTGGGTTGAGGGACCAGTACTCGAGCGCTGTCGTCACAACTGACTCGTGCTCGAGGGCACCGTGGATCGCGGTGAGCCAACCCGGCTGCACGACATCGTCGGCGTCGCAGAACGCAAGCAGAGGTGCACTGGCCTGCTCCGCGCCGGTGTTACGGGCCGCGCCACCGCTGCGCGGCAGATGGGAGCCGTCCACGAGGCGAGTGCGCGGGTCCTGCGCGGCATGCGCCCGCACCACGGTGGTCGTCGCGTCGGTGCTCCCGTTGTCGACCACGATCACCTCGAATTCGCCGCCGAAACGCTGCGCGGAGAGCGCTTCCAACTGTTCGCCGATCGTGGTGGCCCCGTTGAGAACCGGAATGATCACGCTGATGTCCATGGTGCTACCTCGGCTCCGCGCTGGCCGGATCGAGGGGCCACGGATGCTTCGGATACCTGCCGGCCATGTCCTTGCGCACTTCGCTCCACGAGCCGGACCAGAAGCCGGGCAGGTCACGCGTGATCTGGATCGGGCGATCGGCCGGCGACAGCAGTTCGACGATCACGGGCTGGCCCGCCACCGTGGGATGAACCTTGGTGCCATAGAGATTCTGCGGCCGCGCCGAGATCATCGGTCCGTCGTCGGTGTAGTTGACGGTGACGGAGCGGCCGCTGGCGAGTGTGATGACTGGGGGTGCAAGTTCGTCGAGGCGGTACCCGACGCTCGGGTCCAGCGTGGCGCGCAGCACGGTAGTGAGGTTGAGCGAACGCACCCCTGCCCAACTCGTGATCCCGTGTAGGGCAGGCGCGAGCCAGTCCTCCAGCGTGCTGAGCAACACAGCGTCGGTCCAGTCGGGCCACGGTTCGCCACGGGTGCGGTGCAGGAAAGTGACGCGTGCCCGCAGGGCCTGTGTCGCATCCGTCCAGTTGAGGGTCTGCAGGCGGTCCTGCCGCACGCGCTCCACCAGGGCAGCGACGGTGTCGGGCCCGGCGTTCGGTCGACTGCTGCGCTCCGCGAGCACGAGGCCCCCGAGGCGCTCCTCCTCGCGGAGAACGAGCTCGTTGCGACCGCGGTCCCAAGCGAGGGACTCGCGGTGCTCGATGTCGTGGGCAAAGCGCTCGATGACGTCCTCGACGGACAGCGCGGCGGCGATCCGCACCCTGGCGCGTTGCCGATCGCCATCGAGGTCCGCGACGATGCAGAAACGTTCCTCGGCGAGGTGGTCACCCTTGGGCACGGTTGCGGCAGTGCCCGAGCGCAACTGAAAGTTTCCCGCTGTGCCGCGGCGCACTGCGAGACGGTCCGGGTACGCGAGCGCAAGGTCCCGGCCGGCCTCGGACGCGTCGATGCCGCGCTCGAGTGAGATCCCGGCACGGCGGGCAATGTCGCGCCAGCGCTGGCGTGCCCCGCCGAGCGCACGCCCGTCTGCGGCCGGGTGGCGGCGCGACGGATTGTCGAGCAGTTCGAGGCGCAGACCGAGATCGGTGGGCACCTCGTCGGGGCGCCCGCGCAGCACATCCCGGTCCTCGAGCAGCGCACCGATCGCAGCAGCAGTGGGTGTGCCGGCCTCGATCACCATGCGGGCGAGACGCGGGTGCAGCGGGAGCGAGTTGATGCGGCGACCGAGATCCGTGAGGCGACCGCCCGTGTCCAGCGCGCCGAGCATCGTGAGCAGCGATCGCCCCTCGTTGTAGGCGCGGAGCGGTGGGGTGTCCAGCCACTGCAGCCCCGACGGGTCGGCGGTTCCCCAGGCAGCGAGTTCCAGAGCCAGCCCGCAGAGGTCCACCTGGGTGATCTCCGGCTCGAGGTAGGCGCGACGGGTTCCCTGCTCAAGCTTGGACCACAGCCGGTACGCCACACCCGGCCACTGGCGCCCGGCACGACCGGATCGCTGGTCCGCCGAGGAGCGGCTCGCGGCGACGGTTCGCAGCCTCGTCATGCCGGTGCGGACGTCGTAGCGCGGGACGCGGGCCAGACCTGCATCGATCACGACGCGGACACCCTCGACAGTGAGCGAGCTCTCGGCGATATCGGTGGCGAGCACCACGCGTCGCCGGCCGCTCGGTGACGGGTACAGGGCCGCATCCTGCTCGGCTGCCGGCAGCATGCCGTACAGCGGTCGGACATCAATCGGTTCGTCGCGCAGGGCGCCGCCGAGCAACTCGGCCACCCGATTGATCTCACCGGCCCCCGGCAGGAAGACGAGGAGGTCACCGTCATGGGTCCGCTTCGCCCGCATGACGGCGTTCGCCACGGCCTCCTCGAGGCGCTGAGACTTCGTCATCGGCAGGTACTGGATGTCGACGGGGTAGGGCTGACCTGACGCATCGAGGCGAGGGCACGGTGAACCGGGTGTGCCGAGCAGTTCCGCGAAGCGGTCGGCCTGCACCGTGGCGGACATGGCGAGGATGCGCAGGTCCGGCCGCAGCGAGCCGCGCACGTCGAGCGTGAGCGCGAGACCGAGGTCGGTCTGCAGGTTGCGCTCGTGAACCTCGTCGAAGACGATGAGCGCAGTGCCCTCGATCGACGGGTCGTTCTGCAGCCTCCGGGTGAGCACGCCCTCGGTGACCACCTCGATCCGGGTTGCCGGCGACACGCGCCGCTCGTCCCGTGTGGTGAAGCCGACGGTCATGCCGACGTCCTCGCCGAGCAGGTCCGCCATTCGCCTTGCAGCCGCTCGGGTGGCGAGACGACGTGGTTCCAGCACGAGGATCCGGCCGAGCAGCCACTCGGACTCCAGGAGGGCAAGCGGCACGATGGTGGTCTTGCCGGAGCCCGGGGGAGCGGTGAGGACCGCTGCACCGGAGTCGCGCAGGGCTGCCTCGAGGTCGGGCAGGATGCCATCTATGGGGAGGCCGGATCGGATCATGTCGTTGTTTTGTCGGGGCGCCTTTGACAAACTGTAAAGATGACTCGGACCCCCGCAGCGCTGTATCTCCAGGACGCCCATCCCATTCGTGAGGGAATGGACATCGTCAAGTATGCAGAAAAGAAGGGCTTCAGCGCCGTCTGGCAGGCGGACAGTCGTCTCGTCCGGGACGCCATCGTGCCGATGGCTGCGTTCGGGGCCGTCACCGACACCATCAAGATCGGCTCGGGGGTGATGGATGTGTGGACCCGCAACCCCGCGCGTCTTGCGTCCACCTTCTCCACACTCGACGACCTCGCGCCCGGGCGCGTCATCTGCGGCCTCGGCGCCTGGTGGGACCCGCTCGCCGCCAAGGTTGGCATCAAGCGTGACCGCCCACTGCGGGTGATGCGCGAAGTGGTCACGACGGTCCGTGCACTCCTGAACAACGAGGAGGTCACCTTCGACGGCGAGTACGTGCACCTCGACGGCGTGGAACTGGACTACGTGTACCAGGAGCGCCGCCCGAAGAACATCCCAATCTACATCGGCGCCACCGGCATGCAGATGATGGAGCTCACCGGTGAGATAGCGGATGGTGCAGTGCTCAACTACCTCGTGTCACCCACCTACAACGTGGATGCCGTCGCTGCCCTCGAGCGGGGCGCCGCAAAGTCGGGCCGCACGCTCGCCGACATCGACCGCCCGCAGCTCATCGTGTGCTCGGTGGACCGTGACCGCAAGAAGGCCCTCGACGGCGCGCGTCTGCTTGTCACGCAGTACCTCGGCCAGCAGCCGCACATCATGAAGGCCAGTGGTGTCAACCAGGATCTCCTCGACGAGATCGGCAAGGTGCTCACGTGGCCCGCAACGCACGACGAGGTGGTAGCGGCGTCGAAGCTGGTTCCCGACGAGGTGGTTCAGATGATCACGGCATCCGGAACCCCCGACGAGGTGCAGGCCAAGGTGGCCGAGTACACGGCAACGGGGTGCACGTGCCCGATCCTGTACCCGATGGAGGGTGACGTACGCCTGATGATCGACGTGTTCGCCACGGCGTAGGGTGCTCACGTGATCGAAGCGCGAGGACTGACGAAGAAGTACGGCGCCCGCGTCGCGGTGGACAACCTGTCGTTCGACGTGCAGCCGGGCGTGGTGACGGGGTTCCTCGGGCCGAACGGCTCGGGCAAGAGCACCACGATGCGCCTGCTGCTCGGCCTCGATCGACCGAATGCCGGTGTGGCAACCTTCGACGGCAAGCCCTACACCTCGTACGCGCAACCGTTGCGCGAGGTCGGGGCGCTGCTCGACGCCGCCTACCTGCACCCCACCCGCAAGGCCCGTGCACACCTGCACGCCGTGGCAGCGTCGAACGGCCTGTCCCCGGGGCGGGTCTCCGAGGTGCTCGCAATGGTGGGCCTCACCGAGGTGGCAGAAAAGCGCACCGGCGGCTTCTCACTCGGCATGAAGCAGCGCCTCGGCATCGCCGCCGCGATGCTCGGCGACCCGCGCACGCTGTTGCTCGACGAACCGGCGAACGGCCTCGATCCCGAAGGGGTGCGCTGGATCCGCGAGTTCCTCAAGCACCTCGCGTCGCAGGGGCGGACCGTTCTTGTCAGCAGCCATCTGCTCTCCGAGGTGGCGCTCATGGCGGATCGCCTCATCGTTATCGGCAAGGGGAGCCTCATCTCGTCCACCACGGTGGACGAGTTCGTCCGGCAGTTCGGCCACTCGTGGGTCCGGGTGAAGAGCCCGAGCATGGCGGCACTCAGCCAGCACCTACAGGCGATGGGTGCCACGCTGCAGTTCGAGGACCCGCTCACGGCGCACGTGTATGGCGCGTCGGCAACCGACATCGGAACGGTCGCCGCATCGAACGGCATCGTGCTCCACCAACTGGCGGACCAGACCGGCTCGCTGGAGGACGCGTACCTCGAGGTCACCAACCAGACCGTCGAGTACCGGGGGGCACCGAAGTGATCGGCGCGATCCGTTCCGAGTGGATCAAGTTCCGCACCGTGCGGGCGAACGTCATCCTCATAGCAATCACCCTCGGGTTGCCGCTGGTGCTCTCGGCCGTGCTCGCGCTCGTGGCGAACAACTCGATGACCGATCCGCGCAACTCCTTCGGCGTAGCGGTCATTGCCCCCTCGATGGTGGCCGTGTACCTCTGCGGTGTCCTCGGTGTGCTGGGGATCGGTCAGGAGTATCGACACAACACCATCCGGGTCACCTTCGCCGCCCAGCCCCGGCGTTCCCGCGTGCTCGCCGCCAAGACCGTCGTGTACGGCACCTTCGGCCTGCTGGTCGGCATCGTCACGCCCATGCTGTGCCTTGTGCTGTCGTCGATCATCATGCGGTCGAGGAACGTGCCCTACGAGGCCGACGGAGCGGCCCTCATCGGTCTGGCTGTCCTGTGCCTACTCACCACGCTGTTCGGATTCGGGCTCGGCAGCGTGATGCGCCAGCCCGCCGGGGCGATCCCGGTGTTCCTGCTCTGGCCCCTGCTCGTCGAGAGCATCGTCGGGGCCATCTTCTCGGCCGTCAACGAGGACCTCATCCGCTGGCTCCCGTTCCGCTCGGGGCAACAGCTCGCCAGTTTCGGCGAGGACTCCATGGGGCCGGGGGTCGGGTTCAGCCGCATCGTGTCCGGCGTGTACTTCGGCTCGTGGACCCTTGCGCTCGTCGTGCTCGGCTGGTGGCTCGTGGAGCGACGCGACGCGTAACAACAGGGTTGCCCGGCGCGGCACAATGGGGCCATGCGCATCACGCTCCCGTCCGGGTCGCCGGCCATTTCCGTCCACCGGTCCACAGCCCGCACCGGCCTGGTGATCGCTCCCGATATCTGGGGAATCCGCCCGCTGTTCGACGACCTAGCGGAGCGCCTCTCCGCGGAATGGGCGATGTCGGTGTGCGTGCCCGAGCCGTTCCCCGGACAGGACCTGCCCCTCGAGATCGATGCCCGGGTTGCCGCGCTGCGGGTTGCCGACGACCGCGACCGTCTGCGTGATCTCGAGGAGGCGGCAGCAGAAACCGGTTGCGACCGCGTCGTGATGATCGGGTTCTGTATGGGCGGGATGTACGCGTTCAAGGCGGCCTCGCTCGGCACCTTCGACCGCATCGTTGCGTTCTACGGGATGATCCGCATGCCGGTGTCGTGGCGCTCGCCCGACCAGCGCGAACCGCTCGACCTCATTGCCTCGGGTCACCCCGAGCGGGTGCTGGCAGTCATCGGCGAGCAGGACCCGTACACGCCCGCCGACGACGTGGTTGCGCTTGAGGCACTCGGGGTGTCCACGCTTCGGTTTCCCGAGGCAGCCCACGGCTTTGTGCACGACTCAACCCGGGATTCGTACCGCGCTGCGGATGCCGCAATCGCCTGGGAAACCGCGCAGGCCTGGGTGCACACACCCTGACCCCCCCGTGCGTTCTCGGTCCCCAACGTGCTCAAAACGAGCGTTTTGGGTACCGAGAAGCGGTGAGAGCGGTGCTGAGGGTCAGCGGGCGCGGAGCGCGAGACGGTCGCGCTGCACGATCTTGTACCGGCGGTCGGTCTGCTCCAGCCACCCGAGCCGGATGAACGACGAGATCGCCTTGTTGACCCTCTCGCGCGACGCCCCCACCATGCCGGCGAGTTCCTCCTGCGTGAGCGGGAGCGTGAACTCGTCGTTGCCGTTGCTCAGTTCGAGCAGGCGCTTGGCCGTACGGCCGGTCACGTCGAGGAACACCGAGTCTGCAAGTGCCTCGTCCATATTGCGGATGCGGCCGGCCAGCAGGCGCACCACGCCCCACAGCAGCGAGGGCCACGACTCGAGGAGGTCCACCACGGGTTCGTAGGGGAGTCGCAGGAGGGTCGACGGCTCGAGCGCGCGGGCGGTTGCCGAGCGCGGGCGGTCGTCGAGCATTCCCATCTCGCCGAACAGGTCCCCGCGGTCCATGAGGGCGAGCACGCTCTCGCGCCCGTCGGTGGAGGTGTTCACCATGGCGATGCGGCCCCGGAGCACGACGAACAGCGAGTCCGGGGAGTCGCCCTCGGTGAACAGCACGTCGTTGCGGCGAAAGCTCACCTCGGTGGCGTGCTGAAGCAGGGCGCTCAGCACCTCGGTGCTGGCGCCCTCAAAGAATTCGGTGTGAGCGAGCAGTTCTTCGTAAGCCACGAACCATTGAGGGTACTACCCGTCACCCGACCGCCGAACATCGGGGGAACCGGTAACCATGTTCAGTGCCGCTACCCTCGGACGATGTGCCGGAAGCCGTGTGGACCATCGTGGTGGCGGGTGGCTCGGGCCAGCGTTTCGGGAAGCCGAAACAGTTCGAGGAACTCGGTGGACGCAGGGTGCTCGACTGGGCAGTCGCTGCTGCTTCGGACGCGTCCGACGGCGTAGTGCTCGTGCTGCCTGCAGCCGACGTTGACCGTTCGAACCCGCTCGAGGTGGCTGGCGGGGCAACGAGGAGCGAGTCCGTTCGCAACGGACTCGCAGCGGTTCCTGAGAACGCCACTGTCGTGTGCGTGCACGATGCCGCCCGGCCCTTTGCATCGAGCCGGGTGTTCGCAGCCGTGATCGGCGCCGTTGCCGGCGGTGCGGATGCCGCAGTGCCCGGCGTGCCGGTCGTCGACACCATCAAGGTGGTTGCGGCTGACGGCACGGTGATGAGTACTCCGGACCGCTCGACGCTCGTGGCTGTTCAGACCCCGCAGGCATTTCGCGCCACTTGCCTGCGCGCAGCGCATGCCGCTGGGGCAGAAGGCACCGATGACGCTGCGCTCGTCGAGCGACTCGGCGGCAGAGTGGTCGTGGTGCCCGGGGAACCCCGCAATCGCAAGATCACCGAACCCAACGACCTCGCATGGGCTCGGTCCGAGGTGGGGCGATGAGCGCGATCCCGCAGGTCCGCGTTGGCCAGGGGTTCGACATACATCGCTTCAGCGACGACCAGTTGCGGCCACTCGTGCTCGGCGGGTGCGTGTTCGAGGGACAGGTGGGCCTGCACGGTCACAGCGACGCGGATGCAGTTGCGCACGCGTGCGCCGACGCGTTGCTCGGCGCCGCCGGTCTCGGCGACATCGGTCAACACTTCCCGGATACCGACCCGAAGTGGGCTGGCGCGGACTCCATCGAGATGTTGCGTCACGTTTCCGGCCTCGTGGCTGCGCAGGGTTGGACGATCGGGAACGTGGACTGCTCGGTGATCTGCGAAACGCCGAGGCTCGCGCCGATGCGTGACGCCATGCAGCAGCGACTGTCGGACGCTGTCGGCGCATCGGTGAGTGTGAAGGGCCGTCGGGCCGAGGGATTGGGCGCGCTCGGGCGCCGCGAGGGCATCGCATGTTTTGCGGTTGCCGTGTTGTTGAAGGGATGACGATGGCCAGCGGACGACGTCCAGGAACGAGTGGTGGGGCAGGGCGCGGTGCGGCCGGCGGTCGCGGCGCGGGGGCCGGCGGAAGTGCGAAGGGCGGTCGCGGCGCTGGCACCGGGCGCAGCAGCGGTAGCGGTAGCAGCGGGCGCAGCAGCAGTGCCCGCAGCAGCGGCGGTCGCCCCGACAGCCGTGAGCGCTTCGGCGGTTCCGGTGGCGGCAAGCGTGGCGTGGGTGGCGGTGCCGGTCGCACCGGTGCCGTTCGACGCGACGGAGCGCCGGCCCCGAAGCCCGAGAAGGACCTCGGTGGCGAACAGGTCGAGGGCCGCCAGGCGGTACGTGAGCTGTTGATCGCCGGCCGGCGCAGGGTGCGCGAACTGTGGATCGCCACCGAGCTGGAGGAGAGCGAGGTGGTCGGCGACATCATCGATATTGCCCACAGCCAGCGGGTGCAGATCACCGACGTGAACCGCAAGCGTCTCGACATGGCGGCGCGCAGCGAGGCACCCCAGGGTGTCATCGCCTGGGCGGCGCCCCTGCCGGAGACACCGTTCGAGGAACTCATCAAGCGCCGTCCCGGCAAGGTGCCGTTCATCGTTGCCGTTGACGGCGTGACCGATCCGGGCAACCTCGGTGCAATCCTTCGCAGTGCCGACGGCGCAGGTGTCTCTGGCGTCGTGCTTCCGAAACACCGCGCTGTGCACGTTACGCCCACAGTGGCCAAGGCGGCGGCGGGTGCGGTGGAGCACGTGCCGATGTCGTTGGTTGCCGGGCTGCCAAACGCGCTGCAGCGCATGCGGGACGCCGGTATCTGGGTGGTTGGGCTCGACGACGGTGGCGACAGAAACCTGTTCGAACTTGGCGATCTTGCTGCCGAGGGTATTTGCCTCGTGCTTGGGGCCGAGGGTGCGGGTCTGTCCCGACTTGTGCGTGAGCGCTGCGACGTGATCGTGCACATCCCGATGCGCGGGAGGCTCTCGTCGCTCAACGTGTCGGCCGCCGCTGCACTCGCGGTGTTCGAGGTGGCCCGCCACCGCTGACGTAGCGGGCTCAAGATGCTGCAGCGCCGCCGACTACCCTCGCACCGTGGCCACAACGCAGCGGGGTGCAGGATTCCGGGTGGGTATCGGACTCCTCGCGCTCGAACTGGTGAATCTGGTTGCCTCGTTGGGGATCCTCGCCGGCTACCGGTTCCCAGGTACCGACTTTGTGGTCCTCATCGTGGTCGACGCCGTCCCGGCCGCTGTGTTCCTTCTGATGTTCGTGGTGGTTGTGCTGCGTGTCCGGAGTGGCCGCAACGTCGCCATCAATCGACTCGCAATCGTGTACTTGGCGTTCGCCACCGTGCAGACGATCGCCAACGTCTTCTACCTCGTGTCGAGCGGCCGACCGTACGGGGAGTCACTTCTGTGGGGCGTCGGTGTACTGGGTGGCGCCTACCTCCAGATAGTCGCGGTGTTCGCGGGGTGGTATTGGCTGCTCGACCACAGCGTTCCCGGCGGGGCATTCGGTTTCCCGGAGGCGGACGTGAATCCGGCCTTCAGTCCGAACCTCGTCGACTACGTATTCATCTCGTTCAACACGAACTCCACCTTCGGTCCCACGGCGGAACTGGTGAAGTCCCGCCACGTGAAACTGCTCATGATGTTGCAGACGTCGTTGTCTCTCACGATCCTGCTGGTTTTCGTCGCTCGGCTCGTTGGTCTCGAACGATAGACGGGCTGCCCGCCGCTCGAGCGCTTGTCGGTAGTCAGCGGTGGCGGCGACTGCCGAACGACGGGCTCTGCACGATCACCACGCCGGCGATCGCGATCGCGCCGCCCAGCAGGGTGAGCCACGACAGGCGCTCGTGCAGGAAGATCGCGCCGAACGAGACTCCCAGCACCGTCGACAGGTACGACACTGCGCTTGCCTGCAGCCCTGAGCCGCGCCGCATCAACTCGGAGAAGAGCACGAACGACAGCGCCAAGCCCATGATCGACAGGTACACGAAGGCAACCGTCGACGTCCACGGGAAGCGCACGTGGGAGAGGTCGTTAGGGATCGAGAGCAGTCCGAGCAGCACGGTGGACGCGAAGAGTTGCATCGCCACCACCATCGTTCGGTCCAGCCGCGCGAGTGGGTAGCGCTTGTACAGCAGGCTTCCGAGCGCGGTCGTGGCCGCTGCCCCCAATCCGTAGAGGATGCCGATCGGGCGCACGTTGCCCTCGATGGCGCGCCAGGCAACGATCACCGTTCCGCACAGGCCGACGGCAAGGCCCGTGATGCTCCGTGCGGTGGCTCGCTCGCCGAGCATGAGTGGGGCGAGGATCGCCACCCAGATCGGCATCGTGTTGGTGAGGATCGACACCATGCCGGCCGGGATGTTCTTCGCCGCGAGGAACAGGCAGGCGGTGGACAGCCCGGTCATCACCAAACCGATTGCAACCACGCCCTTCCACTCCTCGAGGGTTCGTGGCCAGTCGGCACGCTTGCGCCGTGCGATGGTGAGCAACAGCACCGCCCCGATCAGTGCACGGGCGGCGGCAACGGTGAGCGGAGGCACGGCGCGGCCGGCGACACGCATGGCGACAGTGTTCATCCCCCAGAACGACGCCACGGAGCAGAACAGCACCCACACCGGAATCCGCTGCAAAAAAGACTCACGCCCCGGGAGTACCTCACCGGGGCGCAAGTTCATGGAGTGGAGTCTGTCAGGAAGCTGATGGCGGGTTCTGTCCCGGTGCTCGCACCGGGACAGAACCCAGGGATTTCTTGGTTAGACGGTGTGGCGGCGGCGGGTGGTGACGAGCACCACTCCGGCGCCGAGCAGGGCTGCGGCAAGCCACACGAGACCATCGGTGCTCGCCCCGGTGGGGGGCAGGGTGAACGGTGCGACAAGACCGGTGACCTTGCGGATCCGGTTGTTGTTGTAGTCGGCGACGTACAGGTTGCCGTCACCGTCGAGCGTGATATAGCCGGGGCCATTGAGCTCGGCGACGGTTGCGAGCTCGCCGTCGCCCAGGCCGCTGCTGCCGCCGCCGGCGATCGTGGTGATGATGCCGGTATCGGCAGCGACCTTGCGGATCCGGCTGCTCTCGTATTCGGAGATGTAGAGGTTGCCGGTGGCGTCCACAATGGCATCCTCCGGGCCGTTGAGCTCGGCGAGGGTTGCGAGGCCGCTGTCGCCCAGGCCACTGCTGCCGCCGCCGGCGACCGAGGTGATGATGCCGGTGAAGGCCGTGATCTTGCGGACGGTGTTGCCCGCGTACTCGGCGATATAGATGTTCCCGGCGGCGTCCAGCGACACTGATACCGGAGTGTTCAGTGTCGCGCCTGTGGCGAGTGCGTCGTCGCCGGTGTGGCTGGCGGTGCCGTCGCCGGCGATGGTGGTGATGATGCCGGTGGCCGCAGTGACCTTGCGGATGCGGTTGTTGCCGGAGTCGACGATGTACAGGTTGCCGGCAGTATCAATGGCTACGTCCGACGGGCCGTTGAGCTGTGCGGCGGTGGCCAGTCCGCTGTCGCCACTGGACCCGAGCACCCCGGTGCCGGCGACGGTGCTGATGTCACCGGCTGCGGCGTGTGCGGGTGCTGCGGCCGCGAATGCAGAGACAGCAGCGGCAGCAACGGCTACCGCAAGGTACTTGCGGAAGTTCTATGGTTGGCCCTTCGTTCGGCTGCGCCGGGGCCGCTCATGGCTCAATCCGCAGAATGGTACGACGAAATGTACACCATGTTGAGCAATCTGTGCCGAGTGGAGCGAGTGCTTGTCGCCAAGGTGTCGCTCCCGGCACGCTGGGGGAACAGATTCGGGGTGGGTCGCCACTGCACGGCAGCAACCGGCGCGCACCCCTCCTTCACCATCCTCACCATGACTACTCACGCCCCTCAACAGCCCGAGACCGACGAGCGTCTCGCCGCGTGCATCGAGCATCTCTTCGAGCACGGGTGGCAACCTGCCGATCTCGTGCACCTCGCACGCCAGCACACCACGCAGCGTCAGTCCCGGCTCGTCGCCAGCGCCATCGCTCATCACGCCCGCCGTACCGATGCGCCGCACCGTGCGCCGCACCACTGGGTACAACAGCTTGTCGACATCGGGGTGTTCGACCCTGCTGCCGATCGCGTCGTGGGCGGTCACGCAGGGTTCACTGCAAAGTGGGCGAACACCGAGCGCATACACCCCGATGACGTGCAAGCCGCGGTGCTCCAGGTGGAGCAACTGCTGCGCTTGGCGCCACGCATCGCTGTGCTCCTCACCCCGCCGCGGCTGTGGACCGCAACGAACCGTGGCCTGTCCAGCGAGCCCGTCGCCAGCACCGCCGATGCCAAGGTGCTGCGCACGGTGCGCGCGCTGCTTGCCCAGGCCGAGGGCACCGACTTTGAGGCGGAGGCAGACACCTTCACCGCAAAGGCACAGGAGATGATGACTCGCCACAGCATCGATGCAGCAATGCTTGCCGTAGATGCACACGCCGCCGGCGCGGTGGGCGGGGCCGGCATCACCTCGCGGCGCGTGCACATCGAGAACCCTTACGCCCCCGAGAAGGCAACGTTTCTCTCGATGCTCGCCGAGGTCAACGGCGTTCGGTGTGTATGGAGCGACTGGTGTGGGTTCGCAACGCTCATGGGCTTCCCGGTGGACCTGCAGCTCACCGAACTGCTCTTCACGTCGTTGCTCGTCCAGGCTGCGCAGTCGTCCGCACAGGCGGTCAGCAAGGACCCCCGTCGCAAGGCGCCCACTTTCAAGCGGGCCTTCCTCGTGTCGTTCGCGAACCGCATCGCTGAGCGCCTGGAGGAAGCAGGGCGCGCGGGCCGAAGTGATGCGGAGGCAACCTACGGCTCAGCGCTCGCACCGGTGCTCGCGAACCGTGCCACCGCAGTGGAGGCCGCGTACACCGCCGCATTCCCGAACGTGAAGCCGATGCGGTCACGTTCGTACGACGCGGCCGGATGGTGGGCGGGTCGGGCAGCGGCAGACCATGCCGATATCGGGGCGAGTACCTCGCTCCCTGGGGGACGCTGAGCGAAACAGGGCGGTGCGAGTCGCTTGCCCTGCTAGCGACGCGAGGGACTGTTGCGTATCCATGCGCTGTGGCTGCGCACATCGCCACCGCTCGGTCGTCGGGCCCACGGATACGGATAGGCAGCCACCACGTTCAGCTTCGCCACCCGTCGCTCGTAGCCGGGCACCGGGGCGAAGGTGGACGCGAGCGCCACGCCGGCCAGTTCGGCAACGGGGTCGCCCAACAGGATGCGCACCTCACGCTGTTCGGCAATCTCGGCGAGGGTCTCGGTGAGGAACACGAGGCGCTTGGTGCTGAGCCGGAGTTGGTGGAGGAGTGGTTCGTCGAACACGAACACCGCAGGGGTGTGCGGCCACGCGGCCAGTGCCGGATCCCGCTCGCCGAGTGACTCTGCGGTCAGCCACACCTGCTCGGGTATCCCGGCTATCTCTGCCGCTTCGGGACCGGCGAGGTCCGGCCCGGAACGTAACAGCGCATCATCCACCGCCCCACCGGGTGTGGCCGTGGGCCAGTCCTCGATCGGGCAGTTCTCAGCGAGCGGGCACGAACCACACCACGCCTGGGCACGCTTGTCCACCTGCCATCGCGAGAAGCCGTAGGCCTCCGCGGCCATGGCACCTACCGACCACTGCCACCCGTACCGGTTCGCTGCGCGTGAGCCGTCGAGCAGGTGACGGAACATCCACTCCTCGCCGTCACGCCAGTCGTTGCCCGCCCTCACCGACCAGTGTGATGCCAGCCACATCCGGGTCTGGTTCACCAGCCATCCTGTTCGCTCAAGCTCATCCCGCGTCTCGCGCATACACACCATGTCGTCGCGGAGCGGCTCGGGCCAAGGGGTGGCGGCCACCGCGGGTTCACGTCGCAGCGGTGCGGCGTTCCGGGTGCCGACGCGTGCGTACAGGTGGCGTGCGTATTCCTGCCACCACAGTTCGTCCACGAACTTGCGTCGATCGGCGGCCGGTGCATCGGCAACGGCGGCCGTCGCCTCGGCGAGGGAGATCAGGCCGTACCGGATGTACGGCGACAGCACCGTCGCCCCGCGGCTGGGTGCAGGGTGCACCTGGCTGCGCCGCTTGGCGTAGCCAGCAATGTCAAGTGATGCCAGCGCGGAATCAGCGGCGCGCTGGCCGCCGCGCCGCGCCGGTTCAGCCGGCGTGCCCGGGTCGCAGACGAGGTGACCGAGGTGCTGCCCCACCCAGTCGGCAGCCCGATCGAAGGGAGGGGTGGGGAGGTGCGCCATGTGGAGGAGTCTTGCGGTTCGGGCAGCGGCTGCACCACACGGCACCGCACCGGTTTCAGGTGTACTGGCTCCGCGAGAAGTGCCGGAAACTCCCCGAGGCCCGTGCCCGCATCGAGTAACTCAACCGGTGCATTGCCACCGAGCAGGTTCTGTTCGGGGGCTTGCTCAACCCGAACCTCGGCAACGAACCATTCCGGAAGCCGGAGCGCCGGCCTGCACGAACAGGGGCAGGCGCCGAGGTTGTCGTTCGGGGTGCATGTAGACGACGGTGGCTAGACGTCGGCAGTTGGTCGCGCGTCGATTCGGCCGACGTCACTGGGCGGCCTGACTGGCTGACCTGCGTCTGCGCGCCACAGCAAAGCCGCCCGACACCAGCAGCAGTCCGCCTGCGACGGCGATCAGCACAATCCACACGGTGTTGCTGCTCCCGCTACCCGTCAACGTGCCGCCTCGGGATGGAGCAACGCCATCGACCACTCTGCCCGTGCGCGCGCGGATCTTGGCGTAATCGCGAGTCGCCGTCGATCCGTACCAGACGACAGTGGCGGTGGTGCCATCGGCGGACATCGCAAGTTGCGGGTAGCCGGGGTTCTCGTCCGGCTGGGACAAGGTGCTGACGTCGGTCCACGCGGCGACGGTGCCGGCGATCGTCGCTGATCCTGTTTGCAGCAGGGACTCACCTTCGCTGCCCACCAGCAGCCAGAGCGCCGTAACCCGTGCGCCATCCGCCGACATCGCTGCTTGTGGACGATCCTTCTGTGCTGCATCCTGCGGCTCGCCGGTCTCCCCAAGGTCGCTCACAGCACCCCACGTTGCGGCGGTGCCGACAATCGTTGCCGAGCAGGACTGAAGCACCATCGCGCTTCCGTTGAACCTGGACCACAACGCAGTCGCCTTGGTGCCGTCGGACGAGAGCGCCACCTGAGTGTCGTGGGCGTTCTGCGCAGTGTCGGACAGGTTGGTCGCCGTGCTCCACGTAGCAACGTTGCCGAGAATCGTCGCCGACTTCGACTGGGCCGTCATCGTGCTGCTCTGTCCGTCCCAGCCACTCCACACGGCCGTAGCCCGAGCACCGTCCGCCGAGAGCGCAACCTGCGGATAATTCCCGTCACCTTCGGCGCCATCCGACAGATCTGTGGTCGGGCCCCAGGTGGCGACGTTGTCGACAATCATGGCGGGCCTCGTCTGCACGAGGTAGGCGTAGTACCGCTCCTCCTCCAACCACATCCACGTCGCGACCGACGTTGTTCCTGCGGCTGACAACACAATCGAGAGGTCTCGAACATCGCCCCCAGGATCCGACAGATCACTCGTGGTTCCCCACGACGCGTTCGAGGCGCCCACTATGGCTGAACGTGACTGGACGACTGAGCGACCATCTCGCTGCTGCAACCAAACGGCAGTGAGCATCGCTCCGTTCGCGGACTGGGCGATGCGTGGACGCCTCGCGATGCTCGTGACATCCGATAGCCCCGCCACCGAACCCCAAGCGACCCCACTCGAGGTAACCGTTGCCACCCGTGAGTAGACCACCGAGTTGCCGCCCACAGAGGTAAGCCATGCAGCGGCCGCAGACGTGCCGTCGGCAGACATCACGATCTGTGGGTCGTCACCGTATTGATGGAGTCGATCAGCGATGACAGTGGCAGTGCTCCATGTTGCGACACCGTTGACGATCGTTGCGGACTTCGACTGAAGCTTGAGATTCCCGCCGTCACTCCACAACCAGATTGCAATTGCTCTCGAACCATCAGCCGACATCGCGATTCTCGGTCGATACGAGAACTGCGGCGCGTCCGATACTTGCGCGGTGTCACCCCACGACCACGACGTTGAGGCCGCTGATGCCTCCAACGTTGGAACCACAACGACAAGCGCTGAGGCGACGAGCCCGGCTACCCCAGTGCGAACGAAAGTGTGCTTCATCATCGATCCCCCCGAGAGACATCGCGCTGACCTCCCGTTACTGAGGGGAACTTACTGCCAGTGACGACGCAGCTGGGTTACGCAGACACCGACGTTCACCCGGGCACGGGTGGTGGCTTGGTAGTTCTTGGCAACGTGCTCGTACTGGTTGCTGCACGCTCCACCGGGCGAAAGGCACTCCCGATACGATCTGGCCGAGGTTCAGCTCCGTCGGGGCTACATTGGCCGACCGAGGGAGAGTCAAGCGATGTTCTGGAGAGTCACCGGACGCAACCTTGCGACACTTGCCGTGCTGATGGTGACCATCGGCGCCACCATGTTGTTCGCTACCGAACCCGTCGTTGCTCAAGTGGCAGCCGGATCCGTGGATTCCTCGTTCAGCGCACCGGCACTGGGCGGCACTGTTCAGGCGATCGCGGTGCAGGCCGACGGAAAGATCATCGTTGGAATCTATGTAACGTCCAAGTCGGCATTTGTGAAGAGACTGAACACCGACGGCACCATCGACACGACTTTTGCCCAACAGTCGTTCACCAGTCCCGTCAATGCGATTGCGGTGCAGACCGACGGGAAGATCGTCGTGGTCGGGGGCCTGCCCGCATTCGTGAAGCGCCTCAACGCCAACGGCACCATCGACGCAACCTTCACCGCGCCTTACCTCTCCTTCGCAGTGATTTCGGTTGCAATCCAAGCCGATGGCAAGATCATCATCGGCGGCACCTTCTCCGGAAACGTGCGACGCCTCAACACCAACGGGAGCAACGACGACACGTTTGGGGCGGAGGGCGTGTCAAACCCGGTCTGGGCGATTGCGGTACGGGCCGATCAGAAGATCTATCTCGGCGGCGACAACTCGACGTTTTCCCGTTACCTATCCAACGGAGCACGAGACGAAGCTTGGTACTCCAGCGGCTTCGACGACACCGGCAGCGTGTACTCGGTCGCGTTGCAGGCCGACGGCAAGGTCATCGTCGGGGGTAGCTTCACGATGTCGTTTCTTGACCGGCCAAATCCGCGTCCCGCCCCCCTCGTCAACATCGCGCGCTACAACGTTAATAGCGACATCGACAGCACTTTTGCCAAACCGGCGCTCGACGGCGCTGTCCGGGCGCTTGCGATCCAGGCGGACGGCAGGATCGTTGTCGGTGGCGAGTTCACCGGGCGGATCAAGCGCCTCGCTGCCACCGGCACCGTGGATACCTCGTTCAGCGTTCCGACGCTAAATGGTGCTGTCCGGGCGGTTGTGATGCAGACGGACGGCAGGATCGTCATTGCCGGCGAGTTCACCGGGGGGATCAAGCGCCTCTACAGCGTTGCCCCTTCCGGAGTCGGTGGCACCATCTCGGGAGGCGGGGGAGGCAACGGTGTCTGGATCGTGGTGATCGCAGCAGTGGCCGTGGGTAGTGCTGCCGCCGGCACCGCAGTCACTCGCCGGCGCAAGCACGCCGCGGCGTAAAGCCGTTCGGCGTCGTTCGGCGAGTCGTCGGGCTCAAGGACCGCCTGCCCGGCCTCCAAGGACTCGTTCACGACAAGTCGGCGACCGCCAAACACCACAGCCGGGCAGCCGACCACCGGCTCCTCGTCATCAACGGCGTGGCCCGCGCCAAGGGCGGCAACGTCCCCTACAAGAACCTCGGCGACAAGACATTCCGCAAGTCGGGAAAGACCTCCTTCAACGAAACCGTGTGGGCCGTCAACGGTCACCCCGCGATCCAGGTCGCTGACGAGCACGGCAAACACTTCATCCTCCTCGACCGCCACAAGATCCAGTGGAACGAACCCCGCGACACCGAGAACGGCCGTTACGCGCTGTACGTCGAGTGGAAAGTTCCCGCCCACCCCGCCATCCCCGAGCGCCAGCACGGAGCGATCGTCCGTGTCCGCCACAACTCCACCGACGAACAACTTGCCGCCGGCCAACGAGCAGGCACCCACCTCCGGCCGATCCCCGAGGACGACCCCGACTTCCCCGACCTCTACGGGCTCCGCCAGCTCGCCGAGTCCCTCAACCACAACATGAAGCAGCGCCGCCCGAACAAACGGGCCCGCACCTACGGCCTCGCCGACAGGACCGTTCACAACTACTCGTACATCATGGTCTCGAATCAGCTCGCGATGATCCAGTGGTACCGGCACACCGGAGGCGACATCAGCTCCAGATTCGGGCACTACAAACCGCCAGAGCCCACGCGCAAGCCGAAACAGCCAGCCGCAGTCTGACCCGCACCGGCCCCGGCGCGCCCAAACACCCAAACCGGCTCCCGTAACCACGGTCGAAGCCCCCTCGAAGCACCATTTCCGGACCTTCGAGCCACCCGTTAGCCTGACAACCGGCCTGCACAAACCTGCGCACCGAATATCGCACAGGATTACGCACAGTCCCCGCCGGGTTAGCTCAGTTGGCAGAGCACTTGACTTGTAATCATGAGGTCGCGAGTTCGATTCTCGCACCCGGCTCCACGCGACGAAGTCGCCTCCAGACGGCCCGACAGAATCGGGAGGAGCGCAGCGACGGATCTCGCACCCGGCTCCACGCGACGAAGTCGCCTCCAGACGGCCCGACAGAATCGGGAGGAGCGCAGCGACGGATCTCGCACCCGGCTCCACGCGACGAACTGTGTGGGAGGAGTGCCCGTTTCGGCACCCTGGCTACGCAGTTCGAGGTGCTTAGCCGCTTGGGTTGCGTCGTGGATCGTGGAGCGCAGAACGGGCCCCGCCGACCACCGCGAAATTTCCCGCGGGAAATCTCACACGCCCCGTCGATGACTACATGACTCGGGGAACTGTGCGCACAGACGGCAGTCTTCTGCCCTCCATGTAGATACTTCGCGCCGCCGCCCGGCAGGAAGCCCCGCACGATGCGTGTGCCCGCCGAAGCACAGGACCGTCTCTGCCGTACGCCGACCGGTGGGGAGCGTCGCAGGAATCGAGGTTTCGTAATACATTGATTCCGCGTGGAGTTTCACCGAGCAGCGTCCAAACACGGCGTGCAGCAAGACGACGGGCTCCATTTCGACGACGGACGCGACATCGTGATCCACGCCATGCCTATGCGCACCCTGTACCAAGACCTCTTGCCCAACCACGGAGACCCGACATGACGAAGAAGTCGAGCCCCATCGTGGGCAGATCACGCGACCAAGCCGTTACCGAGGCTGATATCGAGTTGATGAATGCCGAGGCAGAGGTTGGCTACGACGTCACCGTGGCAAAGTCGCGCGGTGGCAGGCCAACCATCGGATCCGGCCCCGCAACCGTCGTGCCGGTCAGGCTCGATCCCGAACTGCGGGCCGCTCTCGACGCTCGCGCAAGCGCCGACCACCGCACCGCCAGCGAAGTGATTCGTGAGGCACTCCGACAGTTCCTTCACACGGCCTGAGGCCGCGCAATCAAACGGCCTCGCCGTTAAGTTTAGTCCGCTCAGCTGACGGTGCCGAACACGCGGCCGGCGTGGAGCGTGTCGGCGTACTCCTCGAGCCGGGCGATCTTGCCGTCTCGGCACGTGTACACCCAGCAGTACTCGTTCACGTACTCAGCGCCCTTCAGGGTGGTGGCGCTCAGGCGCTGCTGCACCATGGCCGTGTCGCCCTCCACCACCATCTTGTGGATGTCCCGGCGGATCGTTGCCGGGTCGAACAGCGTGCCGGACACCCCACCGCCCAGAGCCTTGGCCACCGCATCGCGACCCTCGAACGGGCCGAAGGAGGACGACTGCGGCAGCACCCACACGGCGTCATCTGCCAGTGCCGCCGTGATTCCTGCCAGGTCGCCGGCCGATCGGGCGGCGAGGAACTGCTTGACGAGGGTGCGGGTTGCTTCGGTGTCCATCCCCGAGTTCTACACGAACCGGCCCGGACGCGCTGTGGCGACCGAATTGCCCCGGCCCCGGCGGGAGCGGCCACGTGATCGCCCCCGCTAGGGGCTTTTGGCCCCTTGCCCACTTCTCGAATCGTTGTTAGGTTCGCCCCGTGAGCAGCGGTGCTGCCGTCGCTCACCCTTCGGACTGGGGGGTCTGAGTGGTACATGTCGCTTCTGGACATCGGCTCGAGCACATCGCTCGCCCGTGCTGCGTCGCGCCATCTCCCGATTGCTCCCTCGTGTCTCGTCCCACGTCATCCCGGCCGCAGCGCTCTCGCTGCGACCGATATTCGTTCCAATGAAAGGCACGATCATGAGCAACACACCAATCACCGAGACCGTCGACGCTGTCGTCATTGGTGCCGGGTTCTCCGGCCTCGCTATGAACCGACGCCTCCGTGACGACATGGGCATGAGCGTTCGTGTCTTCGAGGCCGGCCACGATGTCGGCGGTACCTGGTACTGGAACCGCTATCCCGGGGCGCGCTGCGACTCCGAGTCGTTCCTGTACTGCCTCACCTTCGACAAGCAGCTCATGCAGGACTGGGAGTGGAGCGGCAAGTATCCCGAGCAGCCCGAGATCCTCCGTTACCTCACCCATGTTGCGGACCGCTTCGACCTGCGCAGCAACATGACGTTCAACACCCGTGTCACGTCGGCGCACTTCGACGAGAGCACCAACCGCTGGCTTGTCGGCACCGACGCTGGGGACAGCGTCTCTGCCAAGTACCTCATCACTGGCGTCGGCTGTCTGTCCTCCACGCAGAAGCCCAACATCAAGGGCCGGGACTCCTTCGCCGGCCCCTCGTACCACACGGGTGAGTGGCCGCACGAGGGTGTAGATCTCACGGGCAAGCGTGTCGGCGTCATCGGCACCGGCTCGAGCGGCGTCCAGTCCATCCCGGTGATGGCGAAGCAGGCCGAGCACCTGTACGTCTTCCAGCGCACGCCCAACTACACCGTGCCCGCCCGCCATGGCACGGTCACGAAGGCCTCGCTCGACGAGGTGAAGAAGAACTACGACGCGATCATGGAGAAGTCGCGTTGGTCCACCGGCGGCTCGCATTACGACATGAGCGAGATCTCGGCGATGTCGGTCAGCGACGAGGAGCGGGAAGCGATCTACGAGCGGGCGTGGGCGGAGGGCGGTTTCAAGTTCCTCCAGGACACGTTCAACGACATCGCCGTCAACCTCGACGCGAATGCAACCGCTTCGGAGTTCATCCGCAAGAAGATCCGGGAGATCGTCAAGAACCCGGCAGTCGCCGACAAGCTGGCCCCCGTCGACCACCCGTTTGCGTCGAAGCGCCCGCTCATCGACACCGACTACTTCGACACCTACAACCGTGACAACGTCACACTCGTGGACATCCACGCAGCCCCGATCGAGGAGATCACACCGACGGGCATCCGCACACAGGACGGCACGTACGACCTGGACATCATCGTGTTCGCCACGGGCTTCGACGCGATGACCGGCACGTACAACAAGATGGACATCCGTGGCCGTAACGGCCTCGCGCTGAAAGACGTGTGGGCGGCCGGTCCGCTCACCTATCTCGGTGTCACCTCAGCGGGCTTCCCGAACCTGTTCATGATCACCGGCCCGGGTTCCCCGTCGGTGCTCAGCAACATGCCTGTCTCGATCGAGCAGCACGTTGGCTGGATCTCCGGCGTCATCGAGCACATGCGCTCGGCCGGGATCTCCACGTTCGAGGCCCAGGAGCAGGCCCAGACCGACTGGGTGGCCCACGTGAACGACCTCGCTTCGCAGACCCTCTTCATGCAGGCGAACTCGTGGTACTTGGGGGCAAACGTCCCGGGCAAGCCGCGGGTGTTCATGCCGTACGTGGGCGGGGTGGGTACGTACCGCCAGAAGTGCGACGAGGTCGCGGCCGCCGGCTACGAGGGCTTCACCCTCGGCAAGGAGTCCGTCTCCGCCTAGTAGCGGAAGTCTTCACCACAGCATCGACACGGGCGTTGCAACCAAGTTGTTCCGACAGGGACTCCGGAGTTCTCGGAGCCCTGTCGCGATGGCCGGCCTCTCGGGGCCACCAAACAGTTCCCGGCAAGGGGTAAGCGCAGCACGAAAGACAATTGATTAACACTCCAGAAAGGGTGCGACATGAGCGGTAATAGCAATGTGACCGAAGAAGTCGATGCGGTAGTCATCGGTGCCGGCTTTGCAGGCTTGGGCATGAACCGTCGGCTTCGTGACGAGATGGGATTGAGTGTTCGTGTCTTCGAGGCAGGCAACGACGTGGGCGGTACGTGGTACTGGAATCGTTATCCCGGAGCCCGCTGTGACTCCGAGTCGTTCCTCTACTGTTTGACCTTCGACAAGCAGCTGATGCAGGACTGGGAGTGGAGCGGAAAGTATCCGGAACAGCCGGAGATCCTCCGCTACCTAGGCCATGTCGCAGATCGCTACAACCTGCGCAGCAACATGACGTTCAATACGCGAGTCACGTCGGCCCACTGGAGCGATCTGACGAACCGATGGACGGTGGGCACTGATCAGGGTGATTCCGTGTCGTGCAAGTGGCTGGTCACAGGTATTGGTTGCCTGTCGTCGACGCAGAAGCCGAAAATCACCGGTCAGGACTCGTTCAGCGGCCCGTCGTACCACACGGGTGAATGGCCGCACGAGGGCGTGGACTTCACGGGCAAGCGCGTCGGGATCATCGGTACCGGTTCGAGCGGAATCCAGTCGATCCCTGTAATCGCAGAGCAGGCGAAGCATCTCTTCGTGTTCCAGCGGACGCCGAACTACTCGGTTCCTGCCCGTCACGGCACCGTTACGAAGGAATCCCTTGACGAGGTCAAGAAGCAGTACGACGACATCATGGCCAAGGCGCGCGCGTCTGCCGTGGGGATGCACTACGAGCAGAGCGGACAATCGGCGCTGGAGGTCAGCGAGGAGGAGCGCAACGCAACCTACGAGCGAGGGTGGGAAGAGGGCGGAGCGAAGTTCCTGTTCGGTTCGTTCAACGACATCGGCTCCGACATCCGGGCGAACGACACGGCTTCAGACTTCATCCGCAAGAAGATTCGCGAGATCGTGAAGGATCCCGCGGTTGCCTCGAAGCTGTCTCCCGTCGATCACCCGTTCGGCTCGAAGCGCCCGCTGATCGACACGAACTATTTCGACACCTACAACCGTGACAACGTCACGCTGGTTGACATCCGCAGCGCGCCGATTCAGGAGATCACGCCTACCGGCATCCGTACCGCAGATGGTGAGTACGAGTTCGACGTTCTCGTGTACGCCACGGGCTTCGATGCGATGACCGGCACCTACAACAAGATGGACATCCGGGGCCACGACGGTCTGGCACTGAAGGACGTGTGGGCCGCAGGTCCGCTCACCTATCTCGGCGTGTCCACGGCGGGCTTCCCGAACCTGTTCATGATCACCGGACCGGGCTCCCCGTCGGTGCTCAGCAACATGCCCGTCTCGATCGAGCAGCACGTGGAGTGGATCTCAGGCGTGATCGAATGCATGCAGAAGGACGACCTCGCGACGTTCGAGGCCGATGAGCAGGCCCAGACGGACTGGGTTGCCCACGTCAACGAACTCGCGTCAACGACGCTCTTCATGCAGGCCGACTCGTGGTACCTGGGGGCGAACATCCCGGGCAAGCCGCGGGTGTTCATGCCGTACGTCGGCGGTGTCGGCGCCTATCGCCAGAAGTGCGACGAGGTCGCTGCCGCCGGTTACGTCGGCTTCCATCTCGGCAAGGAGTCCATCTCCGCCTGACCGTCGACGGTCGCCCCTTGGTCTCCCCGGAGCCAGGGGGCGGCCGTCCGGCGCGTCTAGAGCACAAAAGCCCTGTTCAGAGGGGGTGCTTGTAACGTGCTGCCGCACGCGGGAGGATGGTCATGATGGGCTTATCTGAGCGGCAACACGCGATCCTCGAGTTCGAGCGCACCTGGTGGACGATGGATGGCGAAAAGGATCTCCTCGTCCGCAGACGGTTCGCGTGTGCCCCGGACACGTACTATGAGGAACTCAACCAAGTGCTCGAGGACCCCGCTGCGCTGGAAGCCGACCCTCTCGTAGTCCGCCGTTTGATGCGACTTCGGGACCGACGGCTTCGGGCACGTGTGGATGGCTCGGGCACCGAAGCACACGCGAAATAATCCAGGAGGTAGCCGGACATGAGCATGCAGGACCCCAACCGGCCGGCACGGCCCCGACCGGGACAGTCCGCGCCCGCATCCCGGCCCGCAACACCGATCATCGCCGTTGTTATTGCTGCGGTCGCTGGCCTCATCGGCCTCATCGTCCTGCGCGACGTGAAGAGCGACGCCGGCAACACGAATAGCGACACGACAGAGATCACCGACACCACGGAACCGACCGACGACACGACTTTCACCGATGACAGCAGCGTCCCCGACGTCACCCTTCCGGTGCTGGTGCGTACCGGCGCGATGGTCGTGGTGTCCAATGCCTCGGGCAAGAAGGGCGCCGCTGGTGCGCTCACCGACGAACTGAAGGCGCGCGGGTACGACGCCGGCAAGGCGTTCACCGCCAACTCCGGCACCCTCAACGACACCACGCAGGTGCTCGTGGCGCCCGGCGACGAAGCAGCGCTCGCCGTTGCGAAGTCCGTCATGGCCGAGATGGGGCTCGACGGAACGCCCGGCCCGCTTGACGAGAGCGCTCCGGTGAAGCAGTCCGATGTCAGCGGTGCAACCGTGGTGATCCTGCTCGGTCTGGACAAGGCAGGTCAGTCGTTGCTGCCTCTCGCCGGCGATGCGGGTGTGCCCAATACCGAAGTGTCGATCACGGCCGCTGCCGAGACCATCACGACCGGTTCCTGAGCGTCCGGCGCGGGGCCGTGCGGCTCAGCGCAGCGTCGACAAGATCGATCGAGTCGCCTGCTCGACGCACCACATGGTCCGCGCGAACGCATCCTGTTCGCCGTACTCGTCCACGAGGGTGATCGCCCCGAGACGTTCCACGAGTTCGTGGTCGCCGTTTCCGACGATCACGTGCGCCTGCCGGTGCGCCATCTTGGTGAGCGTCAGCACACCGCCCACCACCTTGCCCTCGAAGGATTGCTCGTCGAGGTAACCCTCGCCGGTGATCACGAGGTCCGCCGCGTCAATCCGGTCGTGCAGGTCAATCTCGTCCGCCACGAGGTCGAAGCCGGGAACGAGCCTTCCGCCAACAGCGGCGAGTGCCCCGGCGAGACCCCCGGCGGCTCCGGCACCGGCGATGCTGCGAACGTCCACGCCGAACTCGTCGAGGTAGCGCTCGCCGAGCGCGTCGAGACGGTTGGTGAGCAGTTCCACCTCGATGGCTGAGGCGCCCTTCTGCGGACCGAACACCCGCGCCGCGTCCGTGAACCGGGTGGTGACGTCGCACGCAACGAGCAGTTCCACCCCGCGCAGGCGTGTCGTGGACGGCAGGGCCTGCAGCGCCCCCAGGCCACCGTCGGTTGTCGCAGAACCACCGAGGCACACGATGATCTTGCGGGCGCCGGCGCTGAGTGCCGCAGCAATCAGCTGCCCCGTGCCGCGGGTGGAGGCGTTGACCGGGTCGTTGCCCTCGGCCCCACCAGTGAGCAGCAGCCCCGATGCCTGCGCCATCTCGATCACGGCGGTGCGGTTCTGCATGCGCCACCCAGCTTCCACCGGCCCACCGAGCGGCCCGTCCACGCGTGTCGTGCGGTTCGCGCCGCCGAGCACCTCGAGCGTTCCCTCGCCACCGTCGCCAAGCGGCGCCTCGTCGCAGTCGTGGCCGAGGTCCCAACAGGCGCTACCGATCGCCTTGGCGACCTCGCGCGCCGTTGCGGTGCCCCGGAACTTGTCCACCGCTGCCAACACGCGCACGTCTAGGACGTTATCCGTGCGGATGTGGTGGCCGCCGTGGGCCCACACCCGTCCCGCGTTCTAGGGTCACGACATGCAGACCAATGACATGTCGGACCTCACCACATTCGACGGTGTGGGGCAGGCCGAACTGGTTCGTTCCGGCCAGATCAGCCCGCTCGGGCTCGTGGACGCAGCGATCGAGCGCATCGAGCGCGTGAACCCCACGATCAACGCCGTCATCAGCGAACGCTTCGAGCGCGCCCGCGCCGAGGCGAGGGGCGCGCTTCCCGACGGCCCGTTCCGCGGTGTGCCATTCCTCGTGAAGGACCTCGGCCTCATGATGGCCGACGAGCCGTACTACGCGGGCACCCGTGCACTGAAGAACATCGGCTACCGCGCCGACCGGGATTCGGCGCTCGCCCGCCGCTTCCGTGAGGCCGGGCTCGTGGTGCTCGGCCGCACGAACACTCCCGAGTTGGGCAGCGTGATCGCCACTGAGCCGCTCTCGTTCGGTCCCACCAGAAATCCGTGGGACACGAATCGCTCCACCGGCGGCTCGTCCGGCGGTTCGGCGGCCGCCGTGGCCGCGGGCCTCGTTCCGATGGCGCATGCGAGCGACGGCGGCGGATCTATTCGAATCCCGGCTTCGGCCTGCGGACTGGTGGGCCTGAAGCCGAGCCGGGGCCGTATCTCCGGCTCTCCCGGTTACGACTCGTGGGCCGGTTGCACCACCGACGGCATCGTGAGCAAAACCGTTCGCGACAGTGCAGCAATGCTCGACTTCGTATCCGGCTATGAGATGGGGGACCCGTTCGCTGCCCCGCCGTTCACACGGCCGCTGTCCTCAGAGATGCGGGTCGCAACCGGGCAACTGCGCATCGGGTTCCTCGATCACCCGATTCCCACGGATCTCCCGCGGGATCCGGACTGCGCGGATGCGGTGGACAAGGCCGCACGAATGCTCGCCGCCGTCGGACATCTCGTGGAGCCTTCGTACCCTGGTGCGCTCGAGGAACACGAGGCTCAGATGAAGCACTTCTCGAACATCGTGGCGGTGAGCACGGCCTCCGAGATTGACAAGATCGCAGCCATCCTCGGACGGGAGGCTGGCGACGACGACATTGAGCCCGATGCCCTCGAGTTCGCTCAGTGGGGTCGCTCGCTGACCGGCCTCGAGTATCTGGAGAGCTTTGAGTGGCTGCGGCTGTGGAGCCGTCGGGTGGTGTCGTGGTGGGATCAGTACGACCTGCTGCTCACTCCCACGCTCGGTGCACCACCGGCCGAGATTGGGGTGCTCGCCGGTCCGGGCGCGGGTCGTCGAATGGTGCCGTGGCTCCAGTACACCGCACAGTTCAACGTCACGGGCCAGCCGGCGATCTCGCTCCCATTGCACTGGAACACCGCCGGGCTGCCGATCGGTGTGCAACTGGTTGCGGCACCATTTCGCGAGGACCTCCTGATCCGTGTTGCCTCGCAACTCGAGGCGATGTTCCCGTGGTGGAACCTGCGCCCGCCCACCCGCGCCTAATCCCGACCGCACCCGTCGTCTTTCACCGCTAGCCTCAATCGCCTATGGCCGTCACCGTTCGCATCCCCACCACCCTGCGCCCCCTGTCTGGCGGCAACGCCACGGTGTCCGTGGAGGGTGCAACGCTGGCCGAGGTCCTGAAGAACCTCGACGCTAGCCACCCGGGTTTTTCGGACCGTCTCCTCGACGACAACGGCGCGCTGCGCAAGTTCGTGAACGTGTTCGTTTCCGACGACGACGTTCGGTATCTCGACGGCCTGAACACCGCTGTGCCGGCCGGGGAGACCGTCTCGATCATCCCCGCCGTCGCCGGCGGCTGACCCTCGCCCCTACCGGGGAGCGTCAGGCGGCGAACGCGTCCATCAGATCGAGCATCTCGGCGCGGGTCTTGGGCCCCAGTTGCGGTTCGGGCGGCCGGTTCTCGCGGTCGTTCCAGATCGCGAAGATGCGTGCCATCACGTCCTGATCCTTGAGCAAGGCATCGGGCGGTGTGAGCAGGTTCACGGTGCGCATGAAGGCGCGCAGCACCACCGGGTCGAAACGCAGCGCCGGTGCCAGTCCGTCACGGAACACGCCGCGCATGAACGCCCGCGGGTCGCTGGCGTCCGCATCGGGGTCCTCGCCGGCTATCAACGCAGTCGCCACGCGCCGGGCCTCGGCGTCCTGGGCGACACCGGAGTCGTACCACGGCACGATCTCGTCGGCCACGAGTGCGTGGAAGCGGAGCGACTGGGCCTCGAGGTCATCGGGGAACTCGGTGATTGAGCGGGACAACAGGTGTGCACTCCAGTAGCCGGTTGTGCAGCCACGGCCGTAGAGCGGGTTGGTGCACACCATGGAGTCGCCGACGGGATGGACACCGAGCGCAAGCGGCCGGCCGTCCACCACGAACTCACGGCGCCGGTTGAGCAGGCCGGCTATTACGTGCACGTCCGTGAGCGCTTCGGCCCGCCCGTCCACATACGGCTCGGCAACGTCGAGTGTGCGGGCAGCGTGCTCGAAGGTCTCGTCGTCGGAGAGCAGTCTGCGCAGGTGATCGTCGTCGGACGGTGTGGCGAGCGTGAGCGAGAAGGTGCGGTTGTCGCCGACGAACACGCCGTACTTGAGGTAGCCGAGGTCTCCGCCGATGAGGCCGTTGCGGGGCGGGAGGTTGTGACCGTAGCGGAGTCGGTAGAAGCGTGAGAGGTAGATGATCCCCGTGTCCTCGACGGCCTCGGGCATCGGCGCGCAACCGATTGCGTCCAGCCACTCGGGCAGCACCGAGCGCCGGCCGGCGGCCACCACAACAAGGTCGGCTGCGAGATTCGAGCCGTCCGCGAGCCGAACACCGTTCACCAACGGGGGCTCGCCATCGCCTCGGCCGGGTGCGACGGTGAAGCCCTCCGCAGCGACCCCGGCGCGGAACTCCACGTTGCCCTCGGCGAGCGCCGTGCGGCGCAGCACCCATTCGAAGGTGGTGCGGCGGCATGCGAGCATCACGAGGTCTTCGTCACCTGGTTCGGGTCGGAAGTCCTCGAGGGTGTCAGGAACGTTGTCGCCGAAGCGCATCTCGGTGGCGCCGGCATCGAGCAGGGCCGCAAGCAGATCCGGTTCACTGTCCCGGAGCAGGCCGTACAGCCGCCCGAGGAAGGCATGGCTGTGGCGAACCTGAGGGGCGCCCCGTCGGTCCCATTCGAACGCCTCGTCGGCGCTGGAGGGCATCTCGACAGGATCGCGCTCCAAAACGGACACGGCGAACCCCGCCCGGCCGAGCTTTAGGGCTGTCGAGAGCCCCGACACCCCGCCCCCGACCACGATGACCCGCTTGCCGGACCGGGTCTGCATTGCGCGGGACGTTGCCATGCTGGGTGAAACTCGCCTCCGGCCCGGGGTATTCCACAGGGGGTGTGGGCTGGGCTGGGTGGACGGTTGTCGCATTAGCAGTCACACCCGTAGAGTGCTAGCACTCGAATGACCCGAGTGCGAATGTCGGCGAACAGCCGTTCAGACGCCTCGAACCATCGCTGGATCAACAACGGAGGAACCACCAAATGGCGAAGATGATCGCATTTGACGAAGAGGCTCGTCGTGGGCTCGAAGCGGGCATGAACAAGCTCGCCGATGCCGTCCGTGTCACGCTCGGGCCCAAGGGCCGCAACGTCGTGCTGGAAAAGAAGTGGGGCGCCCCCACGATCACCAATGACGGCGTGTCGATCGCCAAGGAGATCGACCTCGAGGACCCGTACGAAAAGATCGGCGCGGAGCTCGTCAAGGAAGTCGCGAAGAAGACCGACGATGTTGCCGGTGACGGCACCACCACGGCAACGGTGCTCGCCTGGAGCATGGTCCACGAGGGCCTGCGCAACGTGGCCGCCGGCGCCAACCCGATGAGCCTGAAGAAGGGCATCGAGGCCGGCGTCGTCGCTGCGGTCGCCAGCATCAAGGCACTCGCCAAGGAGGTCGACTCCAAGGAGCAGATCTCCCAGGTGGCCGCCATCTCTGCTGCTGATCCCGAGATCGGCGCCATGATCTCCGACGCCATTGACAAGGTCGGCAAGGACGGCGTAATCACCGTCGAGGAGAGCCAGACCTTCGGCATGGAGATGGACCTCGTCGAGGGCATGCGCTTCGACAAGGGCTACATCTCGCCCTACTTCGTCACCGACCCGGACCGCATGGAGGCCGTGCTCGAGGACCCGTACATCCTGTTCGCCTCCTCGAAGATCTCGTCGGTCCGTGATGCCCTCCCGGTTCTTGAGAAGGTCATGCAGAGCGGCCGCCCGCTCGTCATCCTCGCAGAGGACGTCGAGGGGGAGGCACTTGCCACCCTCGTGGTCAACAAGATCCGTGGCACATTCAAGTCGGTCGCGGTCAAGGCCCCCGGCTTCGGCGAGCGCCGCAAGGCGATGCTGCAGGACATGGCCATTCTCACCGGTGGCCAGGTCATTAGCGAGGAAGTCGGTCTCAAGCTCGACAATGTCACGCTGGACCTCCTCGGCCGTGCCAAGAAGGTCGTCATCACCAAGGACGAGACCACGATCATCGAGGGCGCCGGCGCCGAGGATGACATCAAGGGCCGCATCTCCCAGCTCAAGACCGAGATCGAGAACACCGACTCCGATTACGACCGCGAGAAGCTCCAGGAGCGCCTCGCCAAGCTGTCCGGCGGCGTTGCGGTGCTCAAGGTCGGCGCCGCCACCGAGGTGGAGCTGAAGGAGAAGAAGCACCGCATCGAGGACGCAGTGTCCACCACCAAGGCTGCAATCGAGGAAGGTGTGGTGCCCGGCGGTGGCGTTGCGCTGCTCCGCTCGCAGGCCGCTGTGCTCGCCGCTGCCGACAAGCTGAGCGGCGACGAGGCAACCGGTGCTCGCATTGTTGCCAAGTCGCTCGAGGCTCCCCTCAAGCAGATCGCCGAGAATGCAGGCATGGAGGGCGGTGTCGTTGTCGACAAGGTCCGCAACATGTCCGGCAGCGAGGGCCTCAATGCCGCCACCGGCGAGTATGTGGACCTCGTGAAGATCGGCGTCATCGACGCTGCGAAGGTGACTCGTTCGGCGCTGCAGAACGCTGCGTCGATCGCTGCACTGTTCCTCACCACCGAGGCAGTCGTGGCGGACAAGCCCGAGCCTGCTGGCGCCTCCGGGATGCCGGGCGGGGGCATGGAGGACTTCTAGTCCCCGATTGCCAACAAGAACTGATAACGGCCCGGGCGAGCGCCCGGGCCGTTGCGCGTGCGGTGCGCGGCGGGTCGCTGCGGTCCTCGTGCCGGTAGTCTCCGGCGATGGCACGGCGGCGGATGGCAAGTCTGTTGATCACCAGGATGGAAGGCGGGTCGGGCCGCCGCGTGCCGGACGATCTCATCGTCGAGGAGCCGATGGCGATCGAGCTCGACGACGTACGCGTCTCCACCACGATGCGCACACCCGGTCACGATTTCGAGCTAGCGGCAGGCTTCCTCCACACCGAGGGGTTGCTCGCCGGCGCGCCGGTGACCGAGGTGCGCTACTGCGCGAACGGCTCCGCGGTGGAGTCCGGCTTTAACATCGTCACGGTCTCAAGCGGCGGCCTCGCCCCGAGACCCACTGCACGCCTCACGACCACCACCTCGAGCTGTGGGCTGTGCGGCAGCGCGAGCCTCGACGACCTGGCCGGGCGACTGGCCCCGATCGACCCGACGGGCCTCACCCGCTTCGACCTGTCGCTGCTCGCTGACCTGCCCGACAGGGCGCTTGCCAGCCAGCCTCTGTTCGACGCGACCGGTGCGGTTCACGCGGCCGTGGCGTTCGACAGCAGCGGTTCGGTGGTGATCGCCCGAGAGGATGTGGGGCGACACAACGCCGTGGACAAGGTGGTGGGGCGCCTGCTGCTGGACGGCGCGCTGCCTGCCTCCGCACTCGCTCTGTACGTGTCGGGGAGGGCGAGTTTCGAGATCGTGCAGAAGGCCTGGGCGGCCGGATTCGGCACGGTGGTCTCCGTGAGCGCACCAACTGCCCTCGCAGTCGATACGGCGCGTCGGGCGGGGATCACTCTCGTCGGCTTCGTCCGTGACGATCGCTTCAACGTCTATTCGCCTGAGCGCGTCGATCACCAACTGCGCAACGACCGATAGCGGCCTGTGGCCAGTCGCCCCGGTCGGTAGCCTCGGTGGGGTGACCGAACCGATCAGCCCAAGCGTTGGGTGGGGCGTCCTCCACCTGTTCTGCAAGCCCACCGCCAGCGTCGACCGTGAGGCGGTAGTTGCTGCTGTCAAGGCCACCCAGGCCGCTGATCACCAGGTGATCTGCGCGGACATGCTTGGCCACAAGGCAGACGTGTGCGTGCTTGCCCTCGGTCCGGACCTCCGCGAGCTGCGCCGTCTCCAGACGGCGCTGCAGCACGCCGGTCTCGACGTGGTCGACTCCTACGTGTCCATCACGGAGGTGAGCGAGTACGCGAAGGGCGTTCCCGACGCGATGAAGCAGACACGCCTATACCCGCAGCTTCCCCCGGCAGATAAGCCCGCCTTCTGCTTCTATCCCATGTCGAAGCGGCGCGAGGGATACGCAAACTGGTTCACCGAGGCATACGAGCGCCGTGAAGCACTGATGCACGAGCACGGCAGGAGCGGGCGCACCTTCGCCGGTCGCGTGCTGCAGCTCGTCACTGGATCCACCGGTCTCGATGACTTCGAGTGGGGTGTCACGCTGTTCGGCGTGCACATCGACGACCTCAAGGAGGTCGTGTACACGATGCGCTTCGACGAGGCCTCCGCCGTGTACGCCGAGTTCGGTACCTTCTACGTGGGCATGATCACACCGGTCGAGGAACTGCTTGGCTGAATCGGTGGGGTGGGCGCGCCGTCTCACCCTGCTGAGAAGACTCTGGGGCTACGGCATCGGCGGTGTGATGATCGTCGCAGTCGCTCCGTATCCGCTCCGCGGGTTCTGGGACAGCACCGAGGTCATCCACCGCATCCACGACACTGTCGGTTCGGTGCAGTACCTGCCGCTGTGGGCCGTGCCGGTCCTCGTCTGGGCCCACCGGCGTCACGACCTCTCGATGTGGCGCCTTGCACTTGCCAGTGCCGTTGTGATCCTTGTGGTGGCGCTCTGCACCGGTGATGCCCTCGGGTCCGGGTCCTGGCTGCCGCTCGGCACCATGCTGCTGTTGTGGCCCGTCGAGGACCGACGGAGTGCATGGTTGGTCCGGGTGGACCGCCTTGCTCTGCTGGCGGCCGTCTCCGCCGGCCTGCTCTGGTGGGTTGCCATCGTGAACGCGCCGGCGTACCTTCGCTTCCAGAACGTTTCCGGTGGTGATGTCCACGGTGTGCGGTACCACTACGGCGGGATGGCAGCAGCATCGTTCTCGCTCGCCGCAACCGCGACGGTGATCGCGCTCGGGAGGTCCAGCAGAGCGGCAGTCGCGCTCGTTGCTGCGTCGGTGATCGCCGTTGGCGTTGCCCATCGGGTGTGGTCCGAATACGACTCGGCTCTCGCCCCGTCCTGGTCATGGCTGACCATCGCCGCCGGGGTACTGATGGCACCGCTAGCGTTTTGGGAATGGCCCGCATTGCAGATCTCCTTGCGCGCGGCCGCACCTTCTCCTTCGAGTTCTTCCCACCCAAGACCGACTACGCACAGCTAACGCTGGGCAGAACGATCGCGGAGCTCGAGTCGCTCTCGCCGGGCTTCGTGAGCGTTACCTATGGCGCAGGAGGCAGCACACGCGCCCGTACGCACGCAGTGGTGGAGTGGGTCCGCAAGGAGACCCACATCACGCCGATGGCGCACCTCACGTGCACGGCCCACACCCGCGCCGACATCAGCGAGATCCTGGCCAACTACACCGATGCGGGAGTGGAGAACATCCTCGCCCTCGGGGGAGACCCACCTGCCGCCGGGGCGGACCCGGGGCCGAGCGACTACTCCTATGCGCTCGACCTCGTCGAGCACATCGCCTCCGCAGACGGTTTCTCGATCGGAGTCGCGGCGCACCCCGAGATGCACCCCCGCTCGGCGGACCGTGCCAGTGACCGTCGGCACCTCGCCGAGAAGCTGAAGCGGGCGGACTTCGCGATCACCCAGTTCTTCTTCGAGGCGGACCACTACTTCCGGATGGTCGACGAACTCGCGTCGCTCGGCGTGGACAAGCCGATCATCCCGGGGATCATGCCCGTCACCAACAAGAACCAGGTGAAGCGCATGGCAGAGCTCTCCGGCTCGGTGTTCCCGGCCTGGCTGGCCGAGCGGATCGGGGACTCCGGCGACGAGGCCGAGGTGGCGCGTATCGGTGTGGAGGTGGCCACGGAACTGTGCGCCACGCTCCTCGACGGAGGCGCACCCGGGCTGCACTTCTTCACGATGAACCGCTCGAACGCCACCCGGGAGATCTACGGCCGGCTCGGGCTGCCCACCTCCTGACCGTGGACCCGACACCGGTTGCGGGCACCTCGCTGTTCGGGAGGGCGCGTGCATCGCTCGCCTACGTCCCGGGCCTCGACGGCCTGCGCGCGATAGCGGTTGCCGCAGTCGTGCTGTACCACGCGCAGCAGAACATGCCGTCGTCCTGGATGCCCGGTGGGTTCCTCGGTGTCGAGGTGTTCTTCGTGATCTCGGGGTACCTGATTACGACACTGCTTGTAGCCGAGCACGAACGAACCGACCGGATCGACATCAAGCAGTTCTGGGCGCGTCGAGCACGCCGACTGCTGCCCGCCCTGTTCGCAGTGCTCATCGTGACGATGGGAATCGTGGGGATCGGCGGCAGCAGCAGTGATTCGCTGCGTGAGCACGTACGCGCATTCCGCGGGACGTGGGTGTCTGCCTGGCTGTACCTGACGAACTGGTACCAGGTGATCGCCGGGCTCGAGTACTCGGACCGGCTCGGGCGCCCGTCCCTGCTCCGGCACCTCTGGTCGCTCGCGGTCGAGGAGCAGTTCTACCTCGTGTGGCCGATCGTGATGTGGTTCGTGCTGCGTCGCTTCCGGCACCGTCTCCCCGCAGTTGGCGTGGTGTTCGCCGCCCTGGCCGGTGCCATCGCGCTCGTGGTGGCGCTCGTGTACCGGTCTGAGAACCTCGGGCGCATCAACTTCTTGTACCTGTCCACGCCGACGCGTCTGTCGGGACTGCTGCTCGGGTCCGCACTCGCGATCTTCTGGAGGCCGTGGCGCCTCGCCACGGCCTCGGTGTCTCGGCACGGTCGTTGGACCGACGTCGCCGGCACGGTAGGACTCGGCGTGCTCGTGTGGGCCTTCCTCCGCTGGCACCTCGTTGTCGACGGTGTATCCGCAGTGCATGGCTACAACCTGTTGTTCCGCGGCGGGTTCCTCATCATCGGGATCGCCACGGTGATGACGATCGTGGCGGTCACCCACCCCGGCTCGCTGCTGGCGTCACGTGTGCTCTCCGCTCGACCGCTCGTGTGGGTCGGCAAGCGTTCCTACGGCCTGTATCTGTGGCACTGGCCGGTCTTTCAGCTGACACGGCCGCGCGGCGACCTGTCGCTCCTCGACCCGTCGAGCCCGGACGTTCGCTGGGGATGGCTACCCGCGCTGGTGCTGCGATTGCTCATCACGGTGGTGCTGACCGAGCTGTCGTACCGACTGCTCGAGGTGCCGGTGCGCAGTGGCCTCGGCTACGCGCGCAGCAGGGTGCTTGCTGCTGTCGCTGCTGTCGCGATGCTCGTCACCGTCGTGCCGACGGCGTCGTCGTTCGCCGCAGCGGACGTTCTCGCCGACCAGGCTGCGTGTAACCGTGATCCGGCTGCCTGCGAGATGCTGGGGACCGATACCGAGCCCGCCGCGGCGCCAACCACCACGGCCGAGGTGCCCGCAACCATCGGTGTCCCCACCAGCGCGCCGCCAGCGGCGTCGCCCACCAATGCCTCCCTCGTACCGTTGACCACGATGGTTCCCGCCCCGACCACCACTATGACCAAGCCGGTGGCGACCTTGCAGGGTGGCACCCCGCCACCTGCCCCCGCTGCGGTCACCGTGCCACTGATGCCGATCAAGCCGCTCGCGCTCGGCGACTCAGTGATGCTCGGGGCCAAGGGGCGCCTCGAGGCAGCGGGAATACGGGTGGATGCCGGTGAGGCAAGGCGCTTCGGCAAGGCCGAGGGCCTCATCGACCGGTACCGAGCGTCGGGACAACTCGGGGAGGTGGTCGTGCTCGCGCTCGGCGGGAACGACAACCTGAGCGCCCGCCTCATCGACGTCATCCTCGGCAAGCTGACCGGCGTGGACCACGTGATCGTGGTCACCCCCCAGGTGAACGGCCTGCCCAAGGAGGCCAGGAACCACCGGCTGCTGCTCGCCGCGAGGGACCGCTTCCCGAACGTCACGATCCTCGACTGGCAGCGGCTGACGCAGAGCAAACTGCGTTACTACTGGGGTGCCAAGGGGGTGTCGTCGCCGGGGCGCGCGTATTTCTGGGCGGACCGCATCCACCTGGCGCCAGCCGGTCAGCGGTACTTCACCTCACTCATCGTCGGCGCTATTACCAAAGCCGTTGGCTGAGGTGCCCCGCGGGCCGCGCTGCGCCTGTTCTCCATGCATCCGATTCGGGGAGCCTGCAGCGCGGATGAGTACGCTGGGATACCTATGCAGACCCCAGTTCGAGTTGCCGTTACCGGCGCCGCCGGCCAGATCGGCTACAGCCTCCTGTTCCGTATTGCTTCGGGTGCCATGCTCGGCCCAGACACCCCGGTCATCCTCCAGTTGCTCGAGGTGACCCCTGCCCTCAAGGCGCTCGAGGGCGTGAGGATGGAGTTGGACGACTGCGCATTCCCGTTGCTCGCCGGTGTCGTGGGCACCGACGACGCGAACGTGGCGTTCGGCGACGCCGACGTTGCCCTGCTCGTCGGCGCGATGCCGCGCAAGGCCGGCATGGAGCGCAGCGACCTGCTGTCCGCCAACGGCGGGATCTTCAAGCCGCAGGGCGAGGCGATTGCCCGCAACGCGAACAAGGACATCAAGGTGCTCGTGGTCGGCAACCCGGCCAACACCAACGCGCTCATCGCGATGAACAATGCGAAGGGCATGAACCCGCGCAACTTCACCGCCATGACGCGCCTCGACCACAACCGTGCGGTCACACAGATCGCGCAGCGTCTCGGTCAGCCCGTCACGGCCGTCAAGAAGATGACGATCTGGGGCAACCACTCCACCACCCAGTATCCGGACCTCTTCCACTGCGAGGTCGGCGGCAAGCAGGCCTATTCGCAGGTGAACGACCACGCGTGGGTGGACGGCACGTACATCCCGTCCGTCGCCAAGCGTGGTGCAGCGATCATTGAGGCACGCGGCGCCTCGTCGGCCGCCTCGGCCGCCAACGCCGCTATTGATCACATCCGGTCGTGGTCGCTCGGCACCGCGGACGGTGACTGGGTGTCGATGGGCATCCCCTCCGACGGCTCGTACGGTGTGCCCGAGGGCCTCATCTCATCGTTCCCCTGCGTGTGCAAGGACGGCAAGTACGAGATCGTTCAGGGCCTTGACATCGACGCTTACAGCCGCGGCAAGATCGACGCGACGGTGGCCGAGCTTGCCGAGGAGCGCGACGCCGTTCGCGACCTCGGGTTCATCTGATCCAGCCCTGCTGATCCGATAGTTCTGGGGTCTACTTAAGGAATTTGCTCGTCGTGTTGTCGGCGAGCACCTTCCCACCGGTCTGGCACGCTGGGCAGTAATTGATCGTGTACCCCGAATACTCGATTGCCCGGATGATGTCACTGCACTCCGGACACGGCTGCCCCTCGCGGTGGTGCACCTTGCTCGGTCTCGTGGCCGAGCCACTCATCTCGTCCTGCTCGCGTTCGTGCGCAAGGCTTTCGTCGCAGGCGGCTTCGATCGCGTCAACCACCCGGGTGGCGCCCTCGATGCCGAGCCGAGCCGTGTTCGCGAATGGCGACAGCCGCGCCCGGTGACAGACCTCGTTCGCGAGGCGTCGGCCGAGACCGGCAATCTGATGCTGGTCCCGGAGGAACCCGTGCAGACGCATCGGGTGGATGAGGAAGAGGTCGCTGAGCGTCTCGGCGTCCACCTCGGCGGCGTCCGGGCCGAGCGAGGCGAGCGGGGGACTGGCGAGCGCCTTGGCCGTCGGCAGGCACCACACCCCGACGCGACGTTCCGTTCCCTGTTCGGTGAGGAGCAGCGCCGACCCGTCGGTGAAGCGCCAGCGCGCCTGGCCGCCGCGCGGTTTGATGGCGTGCTTGTCGTCCGGGTGGAGGCGGCCGCCCTGCATGAGATGCACGGCGAACGTCACTGGCTCGAACTCGACGAGGAGGTACTTGCCGCGGCGCCACACCCGCTGGAGCACCTCGCCAACCGCCTCGGTGGGTCGTGGCGTCGCCGTCTTCAGCACGGTGAAGCCGAACGGCGTGAACGACTCGAGCACCTTGTCGCCAAACGCCTTCGTCAACCGTTCGGCATGGGCCTGCAGTTCGGGCAGTTCGGGCATCGCGCTACCCCTCTGCCGACACCCGCTCGGGCCTCACGGCTTGTCGGGAACGTCGTAGGTGGTGACCTTGCTGACCTCGTTGAAGATCCCGTCGAGCGCCACGAACAGCGACTCGGCCGCCATCAGTTTCATCGGGTCGCCGCCGAGCCGGATGCGCCCGTCGATCAGCGCGTCCTGCGGGTTGACCGTTCTGGTTGCGACGCCGACAGCGGTGTCCCAGTCCTGCATCATTCGTAGGTCCTCGTCGGTCGCTGGTCCGGCACCGAACTCGGCTCTGCCGTTGGACACCGCGAGGTGATAGGTCACGTCGCCCTCGGGCGTTCCGGTGACGACCTGGGTGATGGCGATGGTGTTCTCCGCCGCAGCGCGCTGCATCGCCGCGTCGGCCGCAACGGCCTTGGTCAGGGCATCGATCCATTCGAGACTGAGGTATCGCACGGCCCCTATTCTGGCCCGTCGGGTACCGTTCGTCGCCATGACCGAACACGCGGACCAGCCGGTTGGGTTGCCGGCACGGTGGCGGCCGTCTGATGAAGGCCGCCACCCGAGCGCACCGGTGGAGGCGTGGTGGTTCTGGGGCTGGGACGTTGCGGCATCGGCCGGGCTGTACGTGGGTCTGGAGATCACCGGTCAGCGATTCGACTACTGGGCCGGTCTCGTGAGGGCGGGCGAGCCCTACCTGCACATTGTCGAACTCGACGGCACCGGTCTGCGCGCCGGGCTCGAGATCAAGCCACCCGAGATGTGGGCGGGACACACCTGCGACGAACCGTTCGAGCAATGGTCGTTCGGCAACGAGGCGCACGGTGTGCTGCTCGACGAACCGGACGAGGCGCTCGGGCGCGCGTACGGCGAACTGGTTCCGGTCACGTTCGATGTTGAGTGGTACGCGTCCGGTGGCCCGGTAGCCGTCGACGGGGGATACGAGCAGAGCGGAGAGGTGGACGCGGAGATCGAGTTGCGGGAGGGGATCTTCCGCCTCACCGGCCCAGGCCGCCGTGTGCACGTGTGGGGCCGCCCGTGGCTGCCGCAGTCCCCGAGCGGGCCGACAGGTTGGGGGCTGCGTGCCCCATACCGCCGCCGCGACGGCAGCGGGGTGGAGCAGGTGCTCGCTGCCGACGGCTGGCATGCATGGGTTCACCCTGCCACATGACGGACAATAGTGCCGTGGCCTACGAGCGTGATGTCCTCGAGAACTTCGACCCGCGGCGAAAGCCCACCTACCCCAAGGTGACGGCGGTTCCTGGTCTCGTCGTGGAGGATCGCTCCAGCGGGTTTTGCGGCGACATCGTCAAGGCCACGTTCGAGGCGGTGACGCTGCGCGACCGCAAGGGACAGTTGCGGCACTTCACCTGGAAAGACGGGGGTTTCCTCGTCGAGGGCAAGCGGGTGACGCTTGTGCGGGAGGAAGCAGCGAAGCCGACGGGACCGCGACTCACCGCTTCTGGCTCGGTGGCGAGCGGCAGGCCGGCCGCTGCACGCGTTGCACGCGCGAGCCGAATCTGGGTGGAGGGCCGTCACGATGCCGAACTGCTCGAACACGTGTGGGGCGATGACCTGCGCGAACTGGGCATCGTGGTGGAGCCGATGCACGGGATCGATCATCTCGAGGATGCCGTGCGCGAGTTCGGTCCGTCGCCGGAGCGTCGGCTCGGCATCCTCGTTGACCATCTCGTTGACGGCTCGAAGGAATGGCGGCTGGCGGCAGCGGTACGGGGAGAGTTCGTGCTCGTTACCGGCCACCCGTTCGTGGACGTGTGGGCCGGTATCCGGCCGAAGGCGATCGGTCGCGAGGCATGGCCGGACATCCCCCGCGGCATCCCGTGGAAGGAGGGCATGGCCCGCGCGCTCGGGACCGAGCTCACCGGCCTCTGGCCGAAGCTGCGCAACCGGGTGAATACCTACGCAGACCTCGAGCCCGAACTCGTCGGTGCTGTCGAGCTCCTGCTCGACTTTCTCGGCTGAGAATCAGGGAACGAACGCGATCTTGCCGACCGCCCTGCGTGTCAGCAGTTCGCTGCACACCTCGGCTGCGTCGGTGAGCGGGCGCACGAACGGGGCAATCGGGGAGAGCCGCCCAGCCCCGATCGCGTCGATCACCTCGTTCACGAGCACTTGGTTCGTCTGCGGGTTGCGCTGCACCCAACCACCCCACTCCACGCCCACGACGGTGCGGTTGTTGAGCAGCACCAGGTTGAGGGGAATGCGGGGGATTCCCGCCGTGAACCCGATCACGACGTACCGCCCGTCGAAGCGCAGTGCACGAAGTGCCTGCTCGGCAACATCACCACCGGTCACGTCGTAGACCACATCGATCCCCTGGCCGTCGGTCAACTCCCGCGAGCGGGACTTCACGTCGTCGTCGCTCGCGATCGCCGCATCGGCACCCGCACGCAGCGCGAGCGAACGCTTCTCCTCGGTGGAGGCAACTGCAATCACCCGTGCGCCGAACGACCGGGCTACGTCGATGGCCGCGAGACCCACACCGCCGCCTGCACCGGTAACGAGCACCGTCTCGCCGGCGTTCACCTGTGTCCGTCTCGTGAGGGCGAACCATGCTGTTCCGTACACCTGCAGGAACGTTGCTGCGCGGGCAGCGTCGAGGGTTGCCGGGATGCGGTACAGCTGGTGGGGTTTCGCTATCAGGGTGTCGGCCCACGCCCCGGTGAAGGTGGAGGCCAGCACGCGGTCCCCGACTGCGATGTCGGTCACGCCCTCCCCAAGCGCATCGACGACGCCAGCCGCCTCACCTCCGGGCGTGTACGGAGGTTTGGAGGCGAACTGGTACTTGCCGGCCACCTGCAACGCGTCCACGAACGAGGCGCCTGCCGCTTCCACACGGATCCGGACCGTACCCGGAACCGGGTCTGGTGTGGGGAGCTCCTCCACCCTCAGGTTCTCGACGGGACCCAGTTCGTGGCAGACAACGGCTCGCATTGCCCGAGCGTACGCGGCGTACGTGGGTGAGTCCCGGAGGGCGTGTTCAGTGGGTGCGCGCGGCGGCGCGGCGGTGGCGTAGGAGCTCGATCGCCACTGGCACGAGTGACAGCACGACGACGAGGATGAGGACGATCTCGATGTTGTCCTTCACCCACTTGCGCTCCCCGAGGTAGAAGCCGAGAACGGGGAGGCCGATGCCCCAGAGGGCACCGCCGATGATGTTGTACGACACGAACGTCCGGTAGTTCATCCGACCTGCCCCGGCGATCACCGCGACGAAGGCCCGTACGACCGGGACGAATCGCGCCAGAACAATCGACTTCGGTCCGTGGTGCTCGAAGAAGGCCTGGGTCTTGTCGATGTTCTTCGGGTTGAGCAGCCTCGAGTTTTCCCGGTTGAACAGACGCGGCCCGAGCTTCCGCCCGATGAGGTAACCGACCTGATCGCCCGCGATCGCGGCGATCACCACGGTGAGGATGACCCAAGGAAGCGCTGGCAGCTTGTTGCCGCCAGCGGTTGAGGCGAGGAACCCGGCGATGAACAGCAGCGAGTCGCCCGGGAGAAAGAAGCCGACGAGCATGCCGCTCTCAGCGAAGACAATGACAGCAAGGAGGGCGAGCCCGCCGCTTTTGAGGATGTTTTCGACATTGAGCAGGGCGAGGATGGCGAGCATGCGTGAGCGAGGCTAGTGCTCGCCCTGCGGGGTGTCGTGTCATGTCCCGTCCGACCGCCGCCAAAAAAGAGAGCACCCCGGGCGTTGGCCCGGGGTGCTCGAGTAACCGTTTCTGGAGTGCGTCAGACGGGTGCTCCGCTGACGCCCTCGCTCTTGCGCTTCGAGAAAGCAATCGAGCCGATCAGGATCACGAGCGCCACGGCGCTGATCGAGTAGCGGGCTGCGTCGTTGTCGCGAAGCTTGATGATCGCGGGGAGCATCAGGAGCGACACCAGGTTCATCACCTTGATGAGCGGGTTGAGCGCTGGTCCGGCGGTGTCCTTGAAGGGATCGCCGACGGTGTCGCCGATGACGGCTGCCTTGTGGGCATCCGAACCCTTGCCACCCTCGTGGCCGTCCTCGATGTACTTCTTGGCGTTGTCCCACGCGCCACCTGCATTGCTCAGGTAGTTGGCCATCAACTGGCCGGTGAGGATCACGCCGGCGAGGAAGGCGCCGAGTGCCATATAGTTGATGCCGAAGCCGATGATGACCGGGGTCAGCACCGCCAACAAGGCCGGGGTGGTGAGTTCACGGAGCGACGCTGCGGTGCAGATGTCGATGACCGGGCCGTAGTCCGGCTTCTTCTCGCCCGACATGATCTTGCCGTCTGCGAACTGGTTGCGGACCTCCTGGACCACGACGCCGGCGGTACGGCTGACGGCGCGGATGGCAAGCGCCGAGAACATGAACGCAACCGAGCCGCCGATGAGCAAACCGATGAAGGTCTTCACGTCTGCAACGTTGATCTGGGTCTGGATGACCCTGAAGACGTCGGAACCCTCGATTGCCTTGCCGATGTCCTCGACCTTCTTGCCGAGAGCGCCGATGTTGTTCACGTCGTATTTCAGACCGAGTTCGCTGGCGATCGTCTCGATGTAGGACGCGAAGAGCGCCACGGACGCGATGACTGCCGAACCGATGGCGAAGCCCTTGGTGACAGCCTTGGTGGTGTTACCCACCGCGTCGAGGCTGACCATGATGCGGGCCGGCTCACCGTGGAACTCGCCGGACATCTCGGCGATACCGGCCGCGTTGTCTGACACCGGGCCGAACGTGTCTTCCGACACGATCACGCCGGTGGTGGCGAGCATGCCCATGCCGCAGAGTGCGACGAGGTACAGCGAGAACTGCAAGTTGCCGGCGCCCATCCACAGCGTGACGCCGAGGGCGACAGCAATGGCGACGATGGCGTACACCGAGGACTCGAGACCGCTCGAGGTGCCCGAGAGCACCACGGTCGCCGGGCCGGTTCGTGCCGACTCGGCGATCTCTTTCACTGGCCCGTAGTGGGTACCGGTGAAGTACTCGGTGAGACGGCTGACCACCTGGGCGAGGACGAGGCCTACGGCCACGGCGCCGAAGCACTTCCAGCCGGCATTCGCCTTGTCGTTGCCCACGTAGGCGAGGGCCACGATGAGCGTGCCGATGAGCGTGAGCACACCGGCGACGAGGAAGCCTCGGTTGATCGGCTTCAGTGCGTCGGTCTCGTCCTTTTTCGCCTTCACGGCGAAGACGCCGGCGATCGAGGCGATCACGCCGATTGCGCGGCAGGCGAGCGGGAACACGAGGCCGAGGGCCGGGTTGAGGCCGATCGACTTGAACGCCGCCACACCGAGGATGATCGAGGCAACGAGGGTCACCTCGTAGCTCTCGAAGAGGTCGGCAGCCATACCCGCACAGTCGCCCACGTTGTCGCCCACGTTGTCGGCGATGGTGGCCGGGTTGCGGGGGTCGTCCTCGGGGATACCCGCTTCCACCTTGCCCACGAGGTCTGCACCGACGTCAGCAGCCTTGGTGAAGATGCCGCCACCGACGCGCAGGAACAGCGCAAGCAGCGAACCACCGAAGCCGAAGCCCACGAGGATGGCCGAGGCGGTGTTCTGGAAGATCATGATGATCACGGTTGCGCCGAGCAGGCCCAGGCCGACGGTGAACATGCCTGCCACGCCACCGGTGCGGAACGCAACGGTGAGCGCCTTGGGCATCGAGCCGGTCTTGGCGGCCGCAGCGGTGCGGACGTTGCCACGGGTGGCGAGCGTCATACCGATGTAGCCGGTAAGACCCGACGCCACACATCCGAGGACGAAGGCGATCGTTCGGGCGAGACCCGAGCCGGCGAAGCTGAGGGCATTGGTGCCGTCAGGCTTCTTCACGGCCACGGATGTGACGAACACGATCACGGCGAGCGGGATGAGGATGACAGCGATCGTCTTGAACTGACGCTTGAGGTACGCCGATGCACCTTCTTGGATCGCCAGGGCGATCTCTTTCATCTTCGGCGTGCCTTCATCCTCGTCGAGGACCTTTTTCATGAGGTAGAAGCCCACGAGAATGGCGAGGACCGCGGATGCTGCAGAGAGCAACAGAACGGCCCACTCACCTCCCCGCAGGGTGAATACCTGGTAGCCGCCTTCGGCGGCAAACAATGCTGGCACCGGTGATCTCCGGGTATCTCGGGCCCGTCCCATCTGGAACGAAGCAGGGTTGCAACGGCCAAGAGTGTAGGTGAAGCGGACGCGATAAGCCGAAACCATCGACAGGTGCCCGGGAAGTTTCCCCTGTTACGGACTGGTTACGGTCCATGTTCCGACGCGTCATGACGTTGTCGGCCACGGTCCCCGGTAGTTTCAGATTGTGGCTCCTTCGTCGGGGCCACGTCACATCGAATCGACTGGGAGGCCGGCGGCAACGATGGCGCAGGTGATCAACCGTCAGCGAGGGCCCGTATCGGGCACCGCAACCAGGGCCCGCAAGAAGCAACCTTTCTTGTTGGACCTGTACAGCACCTCTGTGGGCAAGAAGTACGTCATGGCCCTCACCGGCCTGATGGGCGTGGGCTTCGTGCTCGTCCACATGGTGGGCAACCTCAAGATGTATCTCGGTCGGGAGGACTACAACCACTACGCCGAGTTCCTGCGCGAGTTGCTCGTACCGATCTTTCCCCGCACGGTCCTGCTCTGGATCCTGCGAGGCGGCCTGATCGCTGCGGTCCTCGGCCACCTTCACGCCGCCGTGACGCTGACCCGGATGAACCGTCAGGCACGCCCGGTGAAGTACCAGTCGGCCCGTGACTATCAGGTTGCCAGCTTCGCCAGCCGCTCGATGCGCTGGACCGGGACGATCGTGCTGCTGTTCATCGTGTGGCACCTCCTCGACCTCACGGCCGGCACCGCGAACGGCGGGAATTTCGTCCGCGGTGATGCCTACAACAACGTGGCGCACTCGCTCAACCGCCCGGTCGTGGCGGCGGCGTACATCCTCGCCAACCTGGCGCTCGGTGTGCACCTGTTCCACGGCGTCTGGAGCCTGTTCCAGTCCCTCGGATGGTCGCACCCGCGCTTCAACAAGTGGCGCCGTCACCTCGCCGGTGGCCTTGCCTCCGTCATCGTGCTCGGCAATATTTCATTCCCGGTTCTGGTTCTCTGCAAGGTCGTGGAGGTTCACTCATGAGCAATTGGCCGACCCTCGAGTCCAAGGGCTTCTCGTCGAAGATCCCGAAGGGTTCCGTCGAGAACAAGTGGCTCGGGTACAAGGAAGACCTGAAGCTCGTCAACCCGAACAACAAGCGCAAGTTCAAGGTGCTGGTCGTCGGGACGGGCCTCGCCGGAGCATCGGCTGCGGCCACGCTCGCGGAACTCGGCTACGAGGTGGAGGCGTTCACATTCCACGACTCGCCGCGCCGGGCGCACTCGATCGCGGCACAGGGCGGCATCAACGCAGCCAAGAACTACCAGGGTGACGGCGACAGCGTTCACCGACTGTTCTACGACACCGTGAAGGGCGGCGACTTCCGCGCCCGTGAGTCGAACGTGCACCGCCTCGCCGAGGTGTCGGTCAACATCATCGACCAGATGGTCGCCCAGGGCGTTCCGTTCGCCCGGGAGTACGGCGGCCTGCTCGACAACCGCTCGTTCGGCGGGGCGCAGGTGTCGCGTACGTTCTACGCCCGCGGCCAGACCGGTCAGCAGCTCCTCCTCGGCGCCTACCAGCAGCTCGCCCGCCAGATCGGCCTCGGCGGCGTGAAGCTGTGGACCAAGGTGGAGATGGTGGACGTGGTGACGGTCGACGACCGGGCAGCGGGCATCGTTACCCGGGATCTGCTGACGGGCGAGATCCGCAGCCACTCCGGTCACGCCGTGCTGCTGTGCACGGGTGGCTACGGCAACGTGTTCTACCTGTCCACGAACGCAATGAACTCCAACGTCACCGCCGCGTGGCGTGCGCACCGCCGGGGCGCGCACTTCGCAAACCCGTGCTTCACTCAGATTCACCCCACCTGCATCCCGCAGAGCGACGAGACACAGTCCAAGCTGACGCTGATGTCGGAGTCACTCCGTAACGACGGGCGTGTGTGGGTTCCCAAGGACCGCGACGAGAAGCGCCCGGCGGACCAGATCCCCGAGGAAGAACGTGACTACATCCTCGAGCGGCTCTACCCGTCCTACGGCAACCTTGCGCCGCGCGACATCTCGTCGCGTGCCGCCAAGCGGTCGGTCGACTCCGGTCTCGGTGTCGGACCCCTGAAGAACGGTGTATACCTCGACTTCTCCGCAGCGATCAACCGTCTCGGCGAGCCAGTCGTCGAGGAGCGTTACGGCAACCTGTTCGAGATGTACGAGCGGATCTCGGGAGAGAACCCGTACAAGACCCCGATGCGCATCTATCCCGCCGTGCACTACACCATGGGTGGCCTCTGGGTGGACTACGAGCTCATGACCACCATCCCCGGTGTGTACGCACTCGGCGAGGCCAACTTCTCGGACCACGGTGCGAACCGACTTGGTGCGTCGGCACTCATGCAGGGCCTGGCCGACGGTTACTTCGTGATCCCCTACACACTCGGCAACTACCTCGCCCCGATGCTGAACAAGCCCACCCCGGGAGTAGACCACCCGGCCTTCAAGGAGGCCGAGCAGGCGGCGAGCGCCCGGTACACGGGTTACCTGAACATCAAGGGCACCCGCTCGCCGGACTACTTCCACCGCCAACTCGGCAAGATCATGTGGGACTTCTGCGGTATGGAGCGCACGACCGAAACCCTCGAGAAGGCGCTCGGCGAGATCCCGGCCCTCTACGAGGAGTTCCAGAAGGACCTGCGCATCACGGGCGGCGACGGGCTCAACATGATGCTCGAGAGGGCGGGTCGAGTTGACGACTTCTTCCAACTCGGCATGCTGACCTGCCGTGACGCCCTCGAGCGTCAGGAGTCGTGCGGCGGCCACTTCCGGGCCGAGTACCAGTACGAAGACGGTGAGGCCATGCGCGACGACGAGAACTTTGCGCACGCCGCTGCATGGGAATGGACGGGCGACCCCATGCAGTCCATCCGCAACATCGAGCCCCTCGAATTCGAAGCCATCCATCTTGCGGTTCGGAGCTACAAGTGAGTCTCATCAGGAACATCACCCTCAAGATCTGGCGCCAGGACGGTCCCGCCGCCCAGGGTCGATTCGAGACGTACAAGGTGGACTCCGTCACCGACGAGGCTTCGTTCCTCGAACTGCTCGACGTGGTCAACGAGAACCTGATCACCGAGGGCAAGGAACCGATCACGTTCGACTCCGACTGTCGCGAGGGCATCTGTGGAACGTGTGGCCTCATGATCAACGGACAGTCGCACGGCCCGGAGAAGTCCACGGCAACGTGCCAGTTGCACATGCGCAAGTTCACGAGCGGCGACGTCATCACCGTGGAACCCTTCCGGGCATCGGCCTTCCCGATCCTGAAGGACCTCATGGTGGACCGCTCTGCCTTCGACCGCATCATCGAGTCGGGCGGCTTCATCACCTCCCCCACCGGTGGCGCGCCGGACGCAAACCTCATCCCGATCCCGAAGCCGGTCGCCGATGCCGCAATGGACTCCGCTGCCTGCATCGGCTGTGGCGCCTGCGTGGCGGCGTGCCCGAACGGCGCTGCACACCTGTTCACGTCGGCGAAGATCTCGCACCTCAACCTGCTCCCGCAGGGTCAGGCCGAGCGCTACAAGCGCACCGAGGCCATGGTGGAGACGATGAACGAGTACTTCGGCTCGTGCACCAACCACGGTGAGTGCGAGGCAGCGTGCCCGAAGGCGATCAGCATCGACGTCATCGCGATCATGCACAAGGACTATCGCAAGTCCAAGCTGAAGAACCGTAAGGAACTCGCTCGCAACAAGTGAGTGTGTTCATCCGAGGGGCCGCGTAACTCGCCGATGTCCACCGCACCCCGGGCAGTGCACGGGGTGCGGTGGCAGCCAGGGTGGTTTGTCGACTCGTCGTGGCGCTCCGGCTGTGCGGTTCCATGCACCGCTACCGACGACCGTTTAGTAGCAGTTGCCCGTCTCGCCCAGTCGAGAGTTTTTCAGACTGATCGTTGACACCCTTACACGCGTGCGCTCAACATAGGCGTGTTCGGAGTGCCCCGGGCGGTGGATAGAGGGAAGACGTGAAAACGAGCGCTGTCGTGGGTCTCGTCGCCGTGTCGCTTGTGACGGTGACCTCGGCCGGGTTCACGAGCGCGCTGGCAAGTTCGATTTCGAGCTGCGGAGAAGAGCTCTCACCAACGATTGAGGCGCCTCTCCTAGCGGATTCACCCACGCCCGCGGCATCGGTACCTCCGGATCGGGTGGATGTCGAGGCCGTACTTCGGCGGACTTTCGATTGTCGATTCGGAGCGGCACAACAAGTCTCCGACGGGAGTCAGGTACTTGTCTTCCTCGTCTCGCCAACGGCCCAAGACTGGGTGGATGCGCGTTGGGCGCTCCGAGGGTCTATCGATGAGACAACCCCCGTCAGGCTGAGAGGCGTACCGTACGGCGATTACGACGTTCGATCAGCCAAACTTCGCGTCACAGCACAGTTGATCCCGTTGCTCGGGCGCGGGGTGAATTGGTCTGTTGAACCGCAGGTCGTTGCCGGTCGAATTCTCGTCAGGGTCGATGAAAGAGCGACAGCCGACTTGTCGCAGGTTGCACAGCAGATCCAAGATTCGGGCGTTGCGGGCAACATTCCAGTTGAAGTGGTCCACGACGCTTCGATCGGGCGGGCAATGCAACGCCACGCATATACACCTCTGTCAATAGCCATCGGACAATCACGGGGGCATTCGGGTCAGGTGGCGTTTCGTCCGGGAGTCTTTGCATGAGCGGCCGAAACTCCGGTACCGGCTGTGGGGCCGTCACGGGCAATGACGTGGACATGATGGTGAACGGCGTGATGTACCTACACACCGGGACAATCGCTAGAACATGCCTCCTTGGCGACAGCGGCGGTCCTGTGTACGCAACGCCAAGTTCCACTACAGCGACCGCAGCTGGGACGGTTATCTCGTGCACCACCAACCTCACCCGATTCTCAATGGTGTTTTGGATAGCGCATACGACCTCGGGCGCTATCGCAGTCGGATGAGGAGCGGCGGCGTGGGTGCTTCCTCTCCGAAGGGCGCTGCAGGAGCACGTCGTCTACACAGACTGATCACAAGCGTCTGGGCACTGGCGCTAATCGGGGGTTGTTCGGCAGCAACAACTCAACCGGCCGGAAACGACGGCGTCACGGCATCGTCGGAATCGCTCAACGCCGTGATCGGTATCCGGGTGAATCCCACGGAGGTGCGCCCCGGCGGGACGCTGACGGTCAGCCCACAGGCCGACACGACAGAGGCTTGGATTGGAGGCGTCGCCGCATACTTCGATGCCCAAGTCAGTGGAGAATGGGTGACCCTGTGGGGGGTAATCGCAGACGAATGGGGGAGCGAAGTGCACAGATTCAGCAGTTCTCAGCCGACGTGGGAGGTGCTCGGCGTCGGAGTGGCGTACTCGATGAGCGTCGTCCTTCCGGTTCCGCCGCGGATAGTGCCAGGAAATTACCGAATCTGTCGAACCTACTCATCGCCCGAGCCCACCCGTTCCGTGTATCTGTGCACGCCCGTGCGGGTTGTGCAGTAGATCCCGACAAGGACTACCGCAAGTCCAAGCTGAAGAACCGCAAGGAACTCGCTCGCAACAAGTGAGTCCCGGTAGTACCGGATCGGTTGCCGAAGCCCTGCGCGGCGGTAACCGGCCCGGTTTTCAGTTTTAGGAAGCGGTCAGCAGCGTGCCGTAGCGGTTGGTGGCGGCTGCTGCAGCGTGCTCGAGCGTGAGGTCCAGCGTGAGCGCCCCGGTGACATCGGGAGTAACGAACTGCAGCGTGCCGACGAGGGCGCAGGCGTCGGCACGCACGGTTCCAGCGAATCGCCACGATCGCTCACCCCCGGGCCACGAGAGCCGAGCAACAACCACGGCATCGACGAGCGCGTGCCGGAGGTCGTTGACGACGTGGACGTTCAGGGCGAGCGACGCGCCAGGTTTCGTGTGCTCGGGCATGCGGTCGGCAACGACGATCACCGGACGACAGGCATCGGTGACAGCGTCGAAGCCGCGCTTGCGCTGCCGGTCGTGGTCGAGGATGCTCCACGTCACGCCCGGGTTCCCGTCCGCGAAGGCGAACAGGCAGAATCCGCCGGTGGGTCGGTATTTGAGGCGCCGCAGGGTCTCGATGTGGTGCTTGAGGAGCATCGCCTGGTACTGCTGCGTAGCGGCCTGCCAGTCCTCGAACGTGTCGTAGTCCGCCGGGGGGACGCGCTTGTCGAAGATCGACTTCTGTAGCGCGTGATGCCGCTCCAGATGGGCCCAGTCGAGGTTGGGCCAGCGCTCGGGCTCCATGAATGCAGCACTCGCTGGCACAGCCTGAGCTCCGAATTCGCTCACGAAGCGCACCATGCTCGGGACTGCGGCCGCGAAGCCCGGCAGGTCGCGCTCGTTGCCGTGGTACCAGCCGAAGTAGAGGTGGCTGTCCGTGCCGTCGAGCATCGGCAGGTGGGGAAGGACACCGGAGTGAGCCACGACCGGCCTGCTGCCGTCGCTGCGCTCCAGCGAACGCTTGATCCAGCGGTCCAGGACCGTCTTGTTCCACGTGGGGAGTTGCTGGCCGGCGATCCACTTTGCGGCGAGCAACGGCATGTTCGTCGGCCTGCCCGGCTCGACGTCGAGGCGGAACGGTTCGTTGTGGCCGCACCATACGGCGATGGACGGGTGGTGACCGAGCAGATCGACGGCTTCGCGCGCCTGCGCGGTGGCCTGCTTGCGAACGCTGCGTGCGTACCCCCACTGGAGCGGGAGATCCTGCCAGAGCAGCATGCCGAGCTCGTCGGCTGCCTCGTAGAGCTCCGGGCGCGTGATGTGGGCGTGGATGCGCAAGAGGTCGAGCCCGGCGTCCTGTGCGAGCTCAACATCGCGTCGTAGCTCGGCGGCGGTTGCCTCGCCGATCTGCATGCGGGTGGGGCCGTGGTTGGCACCCTTGATGAACAGGCGCTCACCGTTCACCGACAACTGCCACCGGTCCAGCGCAACCTGGCGCAGCCCTGTCCGGCGAACCGCAGTATCGCTCGCCTGCTCGCCCCCCTCAATGAACACCTCGACGGTCACGTCGGTGAGCTCCTGGGCACCCATGCTCCACGGCCACCACAGACGTGGGTTGTCCACGCCGAATGTCCACTCGACCTCGTTGGCGCCCTTGGCGAGGGGCTGCACCCGCTCGCGCTGCGTGTAGCCGTTGACCGTGGTGCGGATGCGGACCGAGTGGGGCGCGTCGCTGTCCAGACGCGCGTGCAGCAGCAGGTTCGCCCGGCCGGCGTTCGCGTCGCGGCACAGCACCCGAAGGCGGTCGATGCGCACGGGGCCGGTGGTCTCGATACGGACCGGGCGCCAGATACCACCGGGATTCCAATCGGGGTCCAGAGCATCCCAGTGCTGGAAGACACCCGTGAGGTTCCGCTTGGCCGTCTTGTTGCGCTGCGGCGCGCAGTTCACCTCGACGGCGAGTGCGTGCTCGGAGCCGAGCCGTGCGATGGACGTGATGTCGAACGAGTGCGGGAAGAAGTAGCCCTCGGGGTCGCCGAGATAGACGCCGTCGAACCAGACATCGGCTTGGTAGAAGAGCCCGTCGAACACCAACCACTGGCGATCGCCCGGCGCGGCGGCGCTGATCTCGACAGGACGGCGGAACAGCAACGGGCCGTCGGAGTCGGAGAATGCCGGGGTGCTGCGCCAGTGCCCGGGCACCGCGACGGGTTCCCACGACGAGTCATCGAACTCGGGTCCGATGCCACTTCGCCGTAGTTCATCGTCGGCGAGCGTCGCTCGCCAGGTACCCGAAAGATCCACTCAGGACACGCCTCCGGGCGTCCACTGTACGGGCATCGAGTGCACACCGGCGATGAAGTTGGAGGCCATCAGATGACGCTCGCCGGCGGGCCGCAGGTCGGGCATGCGGGTGAGGATCTGGCGGAACATCGCGTCGATCTCGATGCGCGCCACGTGCATGCCCAGACAGAGGTGTGGACCGCCACCGCCGAAGGCCATGTGCGGGTTCGGTGTGCGGCCGACGTCGAAACGGTCGGCGTCCTCGAACACTTCCTCATCGCGGTTCACCGATCCGTACAGCATGACCACCTTGTCGCCCGCCCGCATCGGTACGTCCCGGATCTCGGTGTCCTCGGTGAGCGTCCGGCGGAAGTAGATGACCGGGGTGGTGTAGCGCAGCATCTCCTCGATGGCGCTACCCATCAGGCCGTCTAGGTCGGCAGTGAGCCGCGCCCTCTGGTCCGGGTGTTCGAACAACAACTGCATCCCCGCCGCCACCAGATTGCGCGTCGTGTCGCCGCCGGCGTTGACGAGCAGCAGGAAGAACCACTGGAACTCCTCGTCGGTGAGCGACACGCCGTCCACCTCGGCCTGCACGAGTGCGGTACCGATGTCCTCGCCAGGGTTCCTCCGCTTGGACTGGGCAACCCCCGCCGCATAGCCGAGCATCTCGCCGATTGCCGCCATCTTCCTCTCGGGAGGAGCGATCGTCTCGTCGGTGGTATGCATGATCTCGGTGAGCTCGTAGAGGTGCTCGCCGTCACTGCGCGGGATGCCCATGAACTCGGCGATCAAGCCGCTCGGAAGCCGTCCGGCGAGGTCCGCAACGAAGTCACCCTCGCCGCGACCGATGACGTCGTCGACGATCTCCCGCGCGAGGTCGTGGATGCGGGGCACCAGACCCGCAGCGGCCTTCGGCGTGAAACCACGCGAGACGAGCAGCTTGAAACGGTCGTGCTGGGGAGGGTCCATGTTCAGCATCATCAACCGTTGCGCGCCGAGCTGGGCCTCGTCGATCTCCTCCATCATCACGCCGCGTCGGTACGACGAGAAGCGCTGCGGTTGGCGAGAGACGGTACGCACATCGGCCCATTTCGACAGCGCCCAGAAGCCGGGGCCGTCGCTCTCGGGATGCCACGCAACCGGGGACTCGTTGCGGAGTCGAGCGTACGCGTCCCACGGATGCCCGTTCGCGTAGGTGTCGGCGGCCTTGAGGTCTACCCAATCGACGATCCCGCTCACCACACGCCACCGTCCACGCGGAGCCACTCGCCGGTGGTGAAGCTGGACGCGTTGCTCGCGAGGTACAGCGCCGCCCCGACGATCTCACTCGGTTGCCCGCCCCGTTGCAGGCCGATGGTTGCCCTTGCGTTCTTGTTGAAGGTTTCCATGTCCCAGGCTTTGGCGATATCCGTGAGGAACGGGCCGGGCACGATGCAGTTCACGCGAACCTTGGGGGCGAATGCCTGTGCAAAGGAGAGTGTGAGGCTGTTCACGCCCGCCTTGGCCGCACCGTACGGTGCCTCACCCTTTGATGCCTTCAGGGATGCCGTGGAGGACACGAAGATCACCGAGCCGCCGGCACCCTCGGCCATCTTCGTACCGACGATCGCCGTGAGCCGGAACGGTCCCTTGAGGTTGACGTCGAGCACCTTGTCGTAGAGGTCCTCGGTGATGCCCTCCAGCGTCTCGTAGAGCGGCGACATGCCGGCGTTGTTCACGAGAACGTCAATCCGGCCGAACTCGTCGTACGCGGCCTTGGCGAGGGCCTCGGCCCCGCTCCACGACGCGGCGTGATACGCAACAGCGAGAGCCTTGCGGCCGCGTTCCCGAACCTCGTTGGCGACGGTCTCGCAGTTCTCCAGCTTGCGGCTGGCGATGATGACGTCGGCGCCGTGGTCGGCGAACGCCAGCGCCATCTCGCGTCCGAGGCCGCGACTGCCGCCGGTAACGAGGGCGACCTTGCCGGACATGTCGAAGAGGTTCTTGGTGGTCATCCCCCAATTCTTGCCCATTCGGCAGAGGGCGTGCTGCCTCCGGCCATGGCGAGTGCCCCTATCGCGACACCGTTCGCGCCGGTCTAGAGTCGTAGTGCATGTCGCAGCGGTGGCTCGGCTCAATGAGGAGTAATGGTGGCACGTCCGGAATCGAAGATGTCGAGGTGGCACGGGCTCTTGCGCAGGCGGCGTTGGGCAGCGGCCTTGGTTGCGCTGCTGGCGGTGCCCGTCGTCGGACTCGTTGGGGTCGGCCCGGCTGTCGGGCTGGACGGCTCTCGGGACGTCACGTTCACCACCAACACCGGAACCGGCTTCAACAACTTCGTCTACTCGGTGGCGATCCAGTCGAACGGGAAGATCGTTGTGGGCGGTGATTTCACCCAGTTCAGCGGTTCTGCAGTCAGCTATCTCATCCGCCTGAATGCTGATGGCACGAAAGACACCTCGTTCACCGCAACGGTAAACGGGTACGTCAACTCGATCGTGGTTCAGCTTGACAACAAGATCGTCATCGGGGGTGGCTTTACGCAACTCAACGGGTCAGCGGTGAAGTACATCGCCCGCCTGAACAGTGACGGAACGCCGGATACGGCGTTCACAGCGTCGGTTGGCTCGGGCTTTAACTTCGACGTGAACGCGCTCGCCTTGCAGTCGGACGGCAAGATTCTCGCAGGCGGCGCGTTCACCCAGTTCCAGGGAGGTGGCCCGGCCTACGTAGCCCGGCTCAATGCGGACGGCACGAAGGACTCCACGTTCGCCGGCAACGTCGGCAGCGGCCTGAACCTCGACGTGTACTCGATAGCTCTGCAGTCGACCGGGAAGATCGTGATCGGTGGCGCCTTCACCCAGTTGGGTTCCGCCAGTGCGAAGTACCTGGTGAGGCTGAACACCGACGGGACGAACGATGCTGCGTTCACCAGTGCACTCGGCACCGGTCTCGACTCGACTGTGTACGCACTCGATGCGCAGAGCAACGACAAGGTGGTGGTCGGCGGCGTGTTCACGACGCTGGCGGGAACCGGTGCCGGTTACGCCGCCCGACTCAACAGCGACGGGTCACCCGACACCGCTTTTCTCTCCACGATCGGCGCTGGGTTCAACTCCGACGTCTACAGCGTGGTCGTGCAGCCCGATGACGAGATCCTGTTGGGCGGAACCTTCGTGCAACTCGGTGGCACGCTTGCGGGTCACGTCGCCCGGCTGAACACCGACGGGAGCACGGACACCGTGTTCGCCTCGAATGTTGGGCAAGCGTTCAACGGCGATGTGTACGCAATGGCAGTCCAACTCGACGCCAAAGTGGTCGCCGTCGGCAGTTTCACCCAGTACAACGGAGTGACCACGAACCGGATCGTTCGCTTTGATGCTTCCGCGGGGCAGGTCAACCCGGGTACCGGCGGCGCCACCGGGGCAACCGGCGCAGTGGGGGCCACCGGTGCGCGCGGTGCCACGGGTGCCGGTACCACTGGTGCTACCGGTGTCCGAGGAGCTACTGGCGCACAGGGACTTCAAGGGGTGCAGGGTTTGCAGGGCGCGACCGGACCTGTGGGCGCAACAGGGCTCAAGGGCGCAACCGGTGACCGGGGTGCAACCGGACTGGTTGGGGCGTCGGGGCTGCTCGGACCGACTGGACCTGCGGGTGCCACGGGTGCGACGGGAGCCAAGGGTGATCTCGGAGCGACGGGTCCGGCGGGTGCGACGGGCGCTGCGGGTGCTGGCGTAACGGGTGCGACCGGACTGGTTGGGGCGTCGGGGCTGCTCGGACCGACTGGACCTGCGGGTGCCACGGGTGCGACGGGTGTACGTGGTGCGACCGGTTTGGCCGGTCCGGCGGGTGCGACGGGCGCGGGCGTCACGGGTGTACGTGGTGCGACCGGTTTGGCCGGTCCGGCGGGTGCGACGGGCGCGGGCGTCACGGGTGCGACGGGTGTACGTGGTGCGACCGGTTTGGCCGGTCCCGCGGGTGCGACCGGCGTGAGAGGGGCAACAGGACCCATCGGACCGTCCGGTCTCTTGGGCCCGATCGGGGCAATCGGGGCAACCGGCCCGACCGGTGCCGTTCTGGTCACCGCAGGTGTAGCGGGACTGAACAACAACACGCTGTACGCGGCGCCCGGTGTGCTGACGTCGACAGCGACAACCCCGACCAACGTGCCGGTGTCTGGCGGCGCCGTGGGCACGCTGTTCGCCCGGTCCAGCATCGCGATCACCGGAACGGTCACGGTTTTCAAGAACGGGGCAGCCACCACGGTCACGTGCAGCATGTCCGCTGCCACAGCATGCAGTTTCGTCGGTACTCCGGTGACGTTCGCCGCAGGAGACACGCTCGCGTTCCGGTTCACCAGCACGACGGCGAGTGCTGCCTCGGTCGTGCTGAGCGCACGGATCAGCTGACAGCGAGCGAGACCACCAGGTCGAACTGGGCCTGCGTCACCGACATCACGCTGAGGCGGTTGCCAGTGCGGGTGAGCGCAAAGTCGCCCAGCTCGTCGGCGCGCGCCTTCAGTTCGGTAAGACTCACCGTTCGCTTGAACTTCTTGACGAACCCGATGTCGACGAGCGACCAACGCGGGTCCTCGGGCTTGGACGCGGGGTCGTAGTGCTTGTCCGACGGGTCGAACTGGGTCGGGTCGACGTAGGCCAGCCCGACGACCTTGGCCAGGCCGACGACGCCGGGTACGTCGCAGTTCGAGTGATAGAAGAGGATCTGATCACCGATGGCCATCGAGCGCATGAAGTTGCGCGCCTGATAGTTGCGCACCCCGTCCCACATCGTCTTCTTGTCCCGCTTCAGGTCGTCGATCGAGTAGGCATTCGGTTCGCTCTTCATCAGCCAGGTCGCCACGCCGCCACGCTACCCCTGTGCTGTCTGCGAGGATCACGGCATGGACGACATCCAGAAACTGCTCGTCGAGCGGGAGTGCGAGCGACTCATCAACCAGTACTGCCTCTTTGTGGACTTCGGAGAGGCGAGCCGGATCGCCGAACTGTTCACCGAGGATGGTTGGTGGGAGAACGACTCGATCCGGATGGTCGGCCAGGACGGGATCCGTCGGGAGTTCGCAAAGCGCCAGGACGTCACCCGGCGCACGTCACGGCACCTCTGCACGAACGTGCTCATCGACGTGATCGACGGCGATCGCGCCACAGGAATCTGCTATCTCATCAACTATCGGCACGACTCGCCCACCGGTGAGGCGGAGATGCCGGCGCCCTCCGATACCCCGAAGTTCGTCGGTGAGTACCGAGACACCTTCGTGCGCACACCCGATGGTTGGCGGTTCGCCACCCGTCGGTGCGACATAACGTTCGTGCGCAGGCAGGCGCACTAGCGGGGACCACCAGCAACCCGGGTTACTCGGGTCGGGAGTGCCACCCGTGGATCCTGGGACGGTGCTCGAGGTTCCGGCCGGTCTTGGTGATCGCGACGCGCTGCGTTGGATAGATGCTCCGGTGCCCGGAGAACACGAATGCAACGACGCAGACCACCGCGAAGGGGACCGCAGCACCCCCGCCGAAGATCTCAATACCGAGGATGGTGCAGGCCAGCGGCGTGTTTGAAGCACCGGCAAACACCGCAACGAATCCCAATCCCGCCAGCAGTGAGGGTTCGATGTTCAGTGGGGTGGCGAGCGCAACCCCGAGCGTTGCCCCAATGGCAAACAGCGGCGTCACCTCTCCGCCGGGGAAGAGCGTCCCGATCGAGATCGCTGCGAACAGGATCTTCAGTGCGAAGACAGCGAACGACAGACGGTCGCCTGCGAGGGCCCTGTCGATAATGCCGAGCGACATGCCGAGATAGTCGTGGCCCACCCATGCGGTGAGGCCCACCAGAGCAAGGCCGCCGAGGAACGTGCGCAGCGGTGGGAAGCGAATGAACCGTGCCGTGGCCGACTTGAGGCCTTCGGTGAGCTCGATGAACGCGGCACCGGCCAGACCGAAAGCCACACCGCCGAGCAGCAGTTTCAGGATGAGCCACGTGTCGATTCTCGGGTCGAGAGGTACCCGAAGGGCGTGGTGGTAGCCGAGACCTCGCACGATCAGGTCGCCGACGATCGAGGCACTGAGCGCTGGAACGATTGCCTCGTAGCGCACACGGCCGAGCGACTGCACCTCGAGCGCGAAGACGGCCCCGGCGACGGGCACTCCGAAGACGGCACCAAAACCCCCGGCGAGCGCAGCGATCAGCAGGGTTCGTCGGTCGTCGGGCTTCAGCCGGATGAGGCGCGCGAAGGTGTCGGTGAGACCGCCCGACATTTGGAGTGCGGTGCCCTCCCGGCCGACCGAGGCTCCGAACAGTTGCGATGCCCAGGTTCCGAGCAGGATCATCGGCGCCATCCGGCGGGGAAGCCACTCCGTGGGTTCGTGGATCTGCTCGATAAGCAACGGGCTGCCGCCCTTGGCCCGGCCACCGAAGAAGTGGTACATCCCGCCGAGGATGAGGCCGGCAACGGGGAGCATGAAGTACATGCGGTCGTGCTCGAGGCGGAAGTCCGTGATCCGGTCGAGCACGGTGAGGAAGACCCATCCGGAGAGCCCGGCGAGGCCGCCCGACACGGAGCCGAGGATGATCCAACGCACGAGCGACGCGGCGAGATAGGCGTGCTCCCGGTTCCGGCGTGCGAGTACGGCCAGCCACGGGGGTGCTGACGGCGGTATTCCGGACATGTCCCTATTCTCCGTCATCGACATCGAGATACCGGGAACCACCTGCTTGTGGGGCGTCGCAGGGCGCACAACACCCCGTCCGTAGGATGACCCAAGCCATGCGTACTCCATCGCCCACCGAGGGTCTCAACCCGGACCAGCTCGATGCCGTGGTGCATGCGGGCGGCCCGCTACTAGTCATCGCCGGCGCCGGTTCGGGTAAGACCCGGGTGCTCACCAACCGCATTGCACACCTCATCGGGCACCACCAGGTGCACCCCATGCGCATCCTGGCCATCACCTTCACGAACAAGGCCGCGGACGAGATGAAGCGGCGTGTCGAGGCGCTCATCGGACCGGTCGCCCGGCAGATGTGGGTGAGCACGTTCCACTCGGCGTGTGTGCGGTTCCTCCGTCGTGACGCCGAGCGCATCGGGTTCCCGAAGTCGTTCAGCATCTACGACCAGGCCGATGCCAACCGTCTGGTCGGCTACGTCATTCGGGATCTCGGTCTCGACGCCAAGCGGTTCCCCGCGCGCGGTGTGCACGCCCAGATCAGCGCGTTCAAGAACGACCTCGTCTCGGCCCCCCATGCCGCGGACCGGGCAGCGAACATCTTCGAGCGCAAGATTGCCGACGTGTACAGGGAGTACGAGGCGCGGCTGCTTAAGGCCGGCGCGATGGACTTTGACGACCTCTTGGTGAACACGGTGAGGCTGTTCCGCACGGCTCCTGACGTGCTCGAGTACTACCGCGATCGCTTCCTCCACGTGCTCGTGGACGAGTACCAGGACACCAACACCGCGCAGAACGAGATCGTCGTCCTGCTCGGGGAGAAGCACCGCAACGTCATGGTTGTTGGCGACAGCGACCAGTGCCTCGTACCTGGTACCAAGATCTCTGTTCCGGGCGGCCGGGTTGCGGTGGAGGATGTTGCTGTCGGCAACTCGGTGACGGCCACGGGCGGTAACCCCGAGCGCATGGTCGAGCGCGGGGTATCGACCGTTGCCCCGGGTCGGTACCGCGGCCGCGTGTACCGGGTGGTCGCTGGTGGGCGCGAGCTCGTCGGCACGCCACACCACCTTGTCCCGGCACGCTTTCCGGCGCTCGACGACCGATGGTTCGTCTATCTCATGTATCGGGCGGATCGCGGTTACCGCATTGGCCAGTGCAAAGCCACGCGATATCGCAAGCCCGATGACCCCGACGTGGGCTTCCGGGTGCGTCTTCTTGGTGAGCATGCCGACAAGCTGTGGGTGTTGAAGGTCTGCGAGAGCCGTGCTGATTCCGGCTACTGGGAGGCACGGTTCGCCGCTGAGTACGGACTCCCCACAGCGTGTTTCCACGCAGTAGGCCGGCGGCTTGCGCTCGACGACGCTGCAATTCGGCGGCTCTACGACGCCCTCGATACCGAGACCCGCGCCAAGGTGCTCATGGACGAACTCCATCTCCACCTCGAGTTCCCGCATGGACGGGCACAGGGCGGCGAGCGACGCCAGACCATCAACCTCACGATGTACCAGGACCGGCGTACCCGAGAGGTTGGGATGCACCGCCTCCAGTGGAGCTCCTCGAACGCGGACCGTGCGGAGCGCCTAGCGGCTGCCGGCCTCCCAGTGCGTTCCGATTCAAAGGGCGGTGCGCGGATCGAGCTGACTCGCACCTCGTACCGGGAGATCCTCGCCCTTGCGCACCACGTGGCCGACCTCGGGGGGATGGAGATCAACCGTCGGGTCCAAGTCGGCAGCACGATCTACCCGCTCACACCGCTTGCCCATCTCCGCCCCGGGATGGTGGTGCTCGTGGAGGAGGACGGACAGCTCGTCGAGGCATCGATCGAGGAGACGGACACCGACTGGTACGACGGTCCGGTACACGACCTCGAGGTAGATGAAGCGCACACCTACGTCGCAAATGGCATCCTCGTCCACAACAGCATCTACCGCTTCCGCGGGGCAGACATCCGCAACATCATGCAGTTCGACCAGGCATACCCCGATGCCATCACGGTCGTACTGGACCAGAACTACCGCAGCACCCAGACGATTCTCGACGCCGCCAACTCAGTCATCGACAAGAACCTCGGCCGCACGCCGAAGCAGTTGTGGAGCGACAAGGGCGGCGGCGAGCAGATCGTGCGCTACCACGCGCAGGACGAGCAGGACGAGGCGCAGTGGGTTGCCCGCATGTGCACCAGTTACACCAGCGCGGACCGCTACCGGTGGGGAGACCTCGCCGTTTTCTACCGGACCAATGCGCAGAGCCGTGTGGTGGAGGAGTCCTTCATGCGGATGGGCGTGCCGTACAAGGTGGTTGGTGGCACGCGCTTCTACGACCGCAAGGAGATCAAGGACGCCATCGCCTACCTGAAGGCTGTGGTGAACCCTGCGGATGAGGTGAGCATCAAGCGCGTCATCAACGAGCCCAAGCGCGGCGTCGGTGACACGTCAATCGCGAAGCTCGACGCATGGGCAAACCTCACCGGGCAGACATTCTCGGCAGCGCTGCGGCGCGCCGATGAGGCCGGCGTGGGTGGGTCCGCCCTGCGCGGCATCGGGGCATTCGTCGAACTCGTCGATGCACTCGAGGGGTACGTTGCGGCCGGCCCCGCAACGGTGCTCGGCGAGGCGATCGAGCGCAGCGGCATGATCGCCCAGTTCGAGGCCGAGAACACTGTGGAGGCCCACGGTCGCATCGAGAACATCACCGAGCTCATTGGCTCGGCGGAGAAGTTCGAGACGGTGGACGAGTTCCTCGAACAGGTAGCGCTCGTATCGGACACGGACCAGGTCGGCGGCGACGAGAGCAAGGTCGTGCTCATGACCCTGCACAGCGCCAAGGGCCTCGAGTACCCGATCGTGTTCCTCGTCGGCATGGAGGAGGGGATCTTCCCGCACGTGCGTGCCCTCACCGAGCCCGACGAGATGGAGGAGGAGCGTCGCCTCGCCTACGTCGGGATCACCCGCGCGGAGGAGAAGCTTCACCTCTCGCACGCGTGGAGCCGCAGCCTGTTCGGTACGACGCAGTACAACCCGCCGTCACGCTTCGTGGAGGAGATCCCGTCGGACCTGATCCTGTCGAGTGGTTCGCCCAAGACCTATGGGCGCTCCAGCGAGCGCGGCGACCGGTACGACGACGACTGGGCCGAACGGCCGTACGCCGGTCGCCGGTGGGACCGGGACGACGACCCGCAGGGCGCGGCGCACCGTGAGCGCGTCGTGGACGCCGCCATCGCTGCGGGCCAGCGTGCAGCGATGCCCAAGCCGTCGAACGCCCACGAGAGCGGGTTCCGTGTGGGCGAGGACGTGCGGCACCCCAAGTACGGAGAGGGAGTCATCCTCGAGCTGCGCGGTTCGGGCGAGAAGACCGAGGCAACGATTCGGTTCCCGGGCGTGGGCTCCAAGACGTTCGTGCTTGCATGGACCCCGATCCAGAAGGCCTAACTGAGTACAGCAGGGTCAGGAGAGCAGGATCATGAGGATCGCTCCGCCAACCCCGACGACGAGGCCGAAAACTCCGGCGATGAGGCCGTTGCGGACACGCGGTGACATCGACATGCGACGAAGTTACTGGCGCTGTACGAGCCCGGAGAGCCTCCGGAGCAGACGTCGTGGGGTAATGCCGACGAGGGCAACCATTCCCTTGTACTGGGCACCGGGCACGCTGATCGCCCGCCCCCTGGCACAGTCCGCCAGGCCGTCGCGTGCCACCCGCTCAGCCGAGAGCCAGGCCATCGCCGGGTACTGCTTGGCGTAGTGCTCGGTGTTGCTCACGCTCTGGAACTCGGTCTTGGTGAGGCCCGGGCAGAGCGAGGTGATCACCACGCCGGACTTGCGGAGTTCCTCGTGGAGGCCCTCGGAGAAACTCTGGACGTACGCCTTCGTGCCGGCGTACACGTTCAGGTACGGAGCCGGTTGGAAGGCCACCACCGACGACACGTTGAGCACCCAGCCGCGCCGGGCATCGATGAGCCGCGGGAGCACCGCTCGGGTGAGTCGGGTGAGCGCCACAACGTTCAGGCCGATCTCGTCCTCGGAGCGGTCCGGGTCGACGGACGCAAAGTCCCCGGACGTGCCGAACCCGGCGTTGTTGACCAGCAGGTCGACCGGGTTGACGGGCGACGCCAACCGGGCCTCCACGAGTAAGCGCCCCTCACGGGTCTGCAGGTCGCCGGCGATCACCTCGGTGCCCGGATACGCCCGGGCGAGTTCGCCCAGGCGCTCGGCCCGGCGCGCCACGACGACGAGCGGGATACCGGCCGCGCCGAGTTCGCGGGCGATGGCCTCGCCGATACCGCTCGATGCCCCGGTGACGAGGGCCCGTGTGAAGGGATACGTGGTCATGGGGCCATTCAAGGGGATTCGGGCCCGGTTGCCCCGCGGCTCAAGCCGGCGGGTTCTCGAACGCCTTGTCGATCCGCTCGAACCGGCGCCGCACAGCCTTGCGGGCCTCGTCATGCGGCACGATGTACAGGCGGTCGGTGAACAGCGAAGCGAGGACCTGATCGGCCACGAACTCCACCGGGAGTACCCGGCCTGCGAGCTCCTCGTTTGCCTCGTCCTGATCGAGCACCTCGTGGGACACATCGTCCGGCCCGCCGAACTCCTCGGGCCGGTTGCGCTCGGACTTGCCGATGTTCGTCGCCACACGCATCGGGCAGAGCACGCTCACGGCGATCCCGTCGTTGCGAAGCTCCTTGTGCAGCACCTCGGCCAGCGCAACCACGCCGTATTTGGTGACGCAGTACGGACCGAGCCCGACGTTCGGCGTGAGCCCGGCGAAGGAGGACGTGAAGAGCAGGTGACCCCGTGCCGGCCCGGGATTCGCCTTGGCGGCCTCCACCATGCGCGGCAGGAACGCCTCGACCCCGTGGATCGGTCCCCACATGTTGACGGCCATCAGCCACTCCCAGTCGGCATGCGTCATGTCCACCGTCGGGCCACCGACAGCGACGCCGGCGTTGTTGAAGACGATGTCGGCGCGCCCGAACCGGGAGAACGTGGCGTCCGCCAGCGCATCGACCGATGCCTTGGAGCTGACGTCGCACACCACGCCGAGCGCACCGAGCTTGGCTGCCACCGCATCCAGCGGGCCCTTTTCGATGTCCGCGAGCACGAGGCTCGCACCCCGCTCCCTCAGCCCTTTTGCCGTTGCCAGACCGATCCCGCTTGCCCCGCCGGTTATTACTGCTACCCGTCCCAGAAGATCCATGCGAACAGTTTCTCACGGTCGCCCCGTGAGCGCCCCGGCCGCCGCTGCTGGACAGCGTCGGGACGAAGGACCCCGGTACCGCGCGCCCTGCCGTGGTTCAATAGGGGACGTGAGCAACGCAATCGTCCTCATCGAGAGCCTCACCGGCAACACCTGGAAAGCCGGCGAGAAGATCGCTGCGAATCTGCGGCAGTCCGGTTGGGGGGTGAGTTCGGTCTGCTCGGTCCGCAAGCCCGATCTCCACGCTCTCGAGACCGCTGACCTCGTGCTGCTCGGCTCATGGACCGATGGCATCTTCGTTGCTGCCCAGCGCCCTGGCGGTGCCGGTCACCTGTGGGGTATGCCCTCGATCGCCGGCAAGAAGGCCGCAGCGTTCTGCACCTACGCGCTCAACCCGGGCAACGTGCCCGCGAAGATGTCCGGTGTGCTCGAGTCCAAGGGCGCGACGGTGCTCGGTGGTCTGGCATTGCACCGCAAGAAACTGGACCAGCACGCCGAGGAGTACGTCTCCCGACTGCTCGGCAATCTTGCTACTGCCTGAGTACCGGTCGCGGGGACAGCAGTCCCGTCGTTACACCGAGGCGTCGGTTGTGGTCGTCGTCGGCAGCGCAGCGGCGAAGCGGATCTTCACTGTCGGGCGTTTGGTCATCTCCACGACAACTTCGGCAGCGGGCTCGGCCCGCTCGAGGTCCGCGACTGTGACCGTTGTCCCGTTGCAGTCCTGAAGCGCCTGGGTGGCCTCGTTGACCGAGATGAGGCACTCGGGGCCCCGGTCGGCCCGGTAGGCGAAGTAGACCGCCCAGCCCTCGGTATCGGGAAGCTTCGGGTCGTGATCAACCACGATCGCCTGCTTGCCGTCGGTGCCGCGCAGGTCGGCGTACAGCAGCGGGCCGTGCCGGACGATCCGTGCGGCTGCAATGTCCACCCGACCGATGACGAACTCACGGTCGCCCAACCGGATGCCCTCGCCGTTACCGGAGAGGAGCGCGGCGATGCCGTAGGTGATGCCCCCAAGGGCCGCAAAAAACAGGATTCCGGCTACGACCGGCACCACAGCCCGCGCCAGCGGGGTACGCAGGCGGGGGAGTTGTCGGGGGATCCGGCGCTTGGGTTCCATCTGCTCCTCAGTCAACCACGAAGCCGGTCAGGTGAGGGTGGCGGCGCGGCCCCGCCGCCCCGGCTTTCGCCGGAGGGCCCTCCCAGCGATAGCGTCACACCCTCGTGAAGCGTCCCTATCGAGTTGTGGTGGCCAAGCCGGGCCTCGACGGTCATGACCGCGGCGCGAAGACAGTGTCCCGCGCCCTGCGGGACCATGGCTTCGAAGTGATCTACACCGGTCTGCACCAGACCCCTGAACAGATCGCTGAGACGGCTCTGCAGGAAGACGTTGATGCCGTCGGGCTGTCGCTGCTGTCCGGTGCGCACCTCACGCTGTTCCCCCGGGTGATGGAGGAACTCCGCAAGCGTGACCTCGACCTGGTCGTGTTCGGCGGCGGCACCATCCCCGAGGCGGATATCAAGATTCTCAAGGAGCAGGGAGTGTCCGAACTGTTCACACCCGGCGCCTCCCTGCGCAAGATCGGAACATGGCTCGAGGAAACGCTCGACGCCAGAGAAGGAGACTGAAGTGGATCTCTTCGAGTATCAGGGCAAGCAGTACTTCGCCCGGTTCGGCATCGCGGTGTCGCCTGGTGGTGTTGCCGACACGGTGGACCAAGCCGTCACGGTCGCCGAGCAGGCGGGCTACCCGGTTGTGGTGAAGGCCCAGGTGCAGGTGGGCGGTCGCGGCAAGGCTGGCGGCATCAAGCTCGCCAACAACGCCGACGAAGTCCGCCTCCACGCCGGGAACATCTTGGGCATGGATATCAAGGGCCACCTCGTGAAGCGCATCTGGGTGGAGCACGCCTCGGACATCGTCGAGGAGTACTACGCATCGTTCACGCTCGACCGTGCCGCCAAGAAGCACCTCCTCATGCTGTCCGCACAGGGCGGCGTCGAGATCGAGGTCACCGCTGAGAAGGACCCCGACGCGATCATCATGCTGCACATCGACCCGGTGGTCGGTCTGTCCGCTGCCGAGGCCCATAAGGCCTGTGTGGACGCGAAGATCAACCCGAAGGCCGTCGACGGTGCCGCCGAAATCCTTGTGAAGCTCTACGAGTGCTTCACCAAGGGCGACTGTGACCTTGCGGAGATCAACCCGCTTATCTTCCGCCCGGACGGCGGTGTGCACGCACTCGACGCCAAGGTCAGCCTCGACAACAACGCGGCGTTCCGTCACCCCGAGTGGGACGAGTACCGCGCCACCGAGGAGCTCGACGAGCGCGAGCAGTTGGCTCGTACGCACGACCTGCAGTACATCGGACTCGAGGGGAACGTCGGCATCATCGCCAACGGTGCCGGGCTCGCCATGTCCACGCTCGACGTGGTCAACCAGGTCGGTGGCAAGGCTGCCAACTTCCTCGATATCGGTGGCGGCGCCAACGCCGACGTGATGACGGCTGCGCTCGAGGTGATCAACTTCGACAAGGACGTCAAGAGCATCTTCATCAACATCTTCGGCGGTATCACCCGCGGCGAGGAAGTTGCCAAGGGCATCGTGCAGGCACTCGGCCGTGTCGAGCTGCGCGCACCGATCGTCATCCGCCTAGACGGCACCAACGCCGAGGAGGGTCGCGAGATCCTGAAGTCGGCCGGTATCCCCGAGTCCAAGCTCATCTCCAAGCCCACCATGCTCGAAGCTGCGCGTGCCGCTGTTGCACTCGCGAAGGGAAACTGAGGCACTGACATGGCCATCTTCGTCAACGAGAACACCAAGGTCATCGTGCAGGGCCTCACGGGCGGCCAGGGCCGCTTCCACGGTCTGCGCAACAAGGCATACGGCACCAACGTCGTCGGCGGCGTCACGCCCGGCAAGGGCGGCACGGACGTCGAGGGCATCCCGGTCTTCAACTCCGTGAAGGAGGCCGTTGCGGCAACCGGTGCGGATGCGTCGTTCATCGCGGTGCCGCCGAAGGCCGCGTCGGCAGCCATCCTCGAGGCCGCCGAGGCCGGTGTGCGCTTCATCGTGTGCATCACCGAGGGCATCCCGGCCCAGGACGAAGCCCGTGTGTACAACACGCTCGTGCGGGACTACCCGAACACCCGCCTCCTCGGGCCGAACTGCCCCGGCATCATCAGCCCAGGCAAGTGCAACATCGGCATCACCGCCGGCGAGATTGCCGAACTGCCGACCGCCAAGGGGCCCAACGTGGGCATCGTGTCCCGCTCGGGCACGCTCACCTACCAAGCGCTGTACGAGCTGAAGCAGAAGGGCATCGGCGTGTCCACCTGCGTCGGCATCGGCGGGGACCCGGTCCCGGGCACCAACTTCATCGACTGCCTGCGCGAGTTCCAGGCGGATCCGGACACCCACGCGATCATCATGATCGGCGAGATCGGTGGTTCGGCCGAGGAAGAGGCCGCCGAGTTCATTAAGGCCAACGTCACCAAGCCGATGAGCGCGTACATCGCCGGTGTCACTGCACCGGAGGGCAAGAAGATGGGCCACGCCGGTGCGATCGTGTCGGGCGGCAAGGGCACCGCCCAGGGCAAGATGGACGCACTGCGCGCCGCCGGGGTAAAGATCGGGCTGAACCCGACCGAGGCCGGCGAACTGATGGCGGAGATCGTCAAGGGCTTGTAATGCTCGGGCATAGCCACCGGCAGGGACAACGTCCCCGGTTGTCACAGCTAGCGCTTCCCTCGCCGCCGTGCAGTAGCCGGTGGACGACTTACTGAAACGGGCCCGGCCAGTAGGCCGGGCCCGTCAGTTTTTTGTTGCTGATCGGTAAACGGCTCGGGTCCAGAGGTGCCTGACGCCTACCCTTGCCGGGTGGCCAAACGCGCTCTGCTCTCGGTGTACGACAAGACCGGTGTGGTCGAGCTTGCGAGCGGGCTCGTGGACCTCGGCTGGGAACTGATCTCCTCGGGGGGCACGGCCCGGGTGATCTCCGAGGCGGGTCTTCCGGTCACTGATGTCGCGGACCTCACGGGCTTTCCCGCCATCCTCGGCCACCGCGTGGTCACGCTGCACCCAGCCGTGCACGCGGGCCTGCTTGCCGACGTGGATCAGGCCGATCATCTCGCTGATCTGGCGAACATGGGCTACGAACCCATCGCGCTGGCCGTCGTCAACCTCTACCCGTTCACGTCAAACCCGGGGATCGAGCTGATCGATGTGGGCGGTCCCACCATGGTGCGGGCCGCCGCCAAGAACCACGCGCACGTCGGCGTGGTGACCGATCCGGCGCAGTATGCGCCGCTGCTCGACGAACTGCGCGCAAACGGCAACGTGCTCGCCGCGGGCACACGCCGCCGGCTCGCGCGCGACGCCTTCGCGCACACTGCTGCCTACGACGCCGCAATCGTCACCTGGTTCGACGAGACCGACCTTGCGAACGGCGATGGGGAGGTGCTCCCGAGGTCCCTGCACTACTCGCTCGTGCGCGCGCAGGACCTCCGCTACGGCGAGAACCCGCATCAACAGGGGGCGCGCTACCGCATCGAGGGCCGCAGCAGCTGGTGGGACGACATGGTCCAGCACGGCGGCAAGGAACTCAGCTACCTCAACCTGTTCGACTCCGAGGCAGCGTGGCGGTTGGCCAACTCCCTCGCCGGACCGGCCGTAGTGATCGTGAAGCACGCGAACCCGTGTGGCGTTGCGGTGGCCGACGACATCGCTGCGGCGTACGTGCGGGCCAATGCGTGCGACCCGGTGAGCGCATTCGGCGGCATCGTGGCGGCGAACCGGACGGTCACCCGTGCGATGGCCGAGGCGCTCGCTCCGGTGTTCACCGAGGTGGTGATCGCCCCCGGCTACGACGCGGATGCTCTCGAGGTGCTCACTGCGAAGAAGAACGTGCGGGTGTTGTCGGCGCCGAAGCCGTACGGTGCGGCGCTGGACCTGCGATCCATCGACGGTGGGCTGCTCGTGCAGCAGGTGGACCCGGTGTCGGTGGACCGCTCGGCGTGGCGTGTCGTCACCGAGGCGCAGCCCGATGCCTCGCTGTGGGACGACATCGTGTTCGGTTGGCAGGTGTGCGCAGCCGTGAGCTCCAATGCCATCGTGCTCGTCAAGGACCGTCAGGCGTTCGGTGTCGGGGCGGGCCAGCAGAACCGTCTGGATTCTGCCCGGATCGCGCAGGACCGTGCAGCGGGCCGCGCCGTGGGTGGGGTGTGCGCGAGCGACGCATTCTTCCCCTTCCGTGACGGTCTCGATGCGGTTGCGGCAGCAGGCGTGCGTGCGGTCGTGCAGCCCGGCGGCTCGGTCCGGGACGACGAGGTGATTGCGGCAGCCAACGAGCACGGCCTCGTGATGGTGTTCACAGGTGAGCGTCATTTCCGGCACTGAGCACCGCAACGCCGTGCTCGCGGACCGTTCGGTCGGCGGCCGTGCGCTGTGCCGTGCGCTGTCCGATGCCACCGACGAGTGGCTCATCGGTCTCTTCGGGGCGGCAACGGCCGGGATCAAGGGGCGCTTCGCTCTCGTGGCCACCGGCGGCTATGGCCGCGGCGAACTTGCGCCATACAGCGACCTCGATGTGCTGCTGCTGCACGACAGCCCCAAGACCGTCGCCCAGGTCGCAGAGCGGCTCTGGTACCCGATCTGGGATGCCTCCAAGGGGGCGGACAAGATCAAGCTCGGCCACGCCGTCCGCACCGTCAAGGAAGCCAAGGTGCTGGCGTCCGATGACCTCGACACCGCAACCTCGTTGCTCACGGCCAGACACCTTGCCGGGGATGCAGCGCTGACCTCGGACCTGCTCGGCATCATCGCGTCGGACTGGCGTTCCCGGAGGGCTCGCTGGCTTGCCGTGCTCGCAGCGGGCGTTGCCTCCCGCCATGAGGAGGCCGGCGAGGCGGCGTTCCTGCTCGAGCCGAACCTGAAGGAGAGCAGCGGGGGCCTCCGGGATGTCCATGCGCTGCGCTGGGCAGAGGCGGCGGGAGCACTCATCGCCCCGGCCGACCGCACTGCTCTCGCGCAGGCAGAGGACACCCTTCTGGCCGTGCGGGTTGCACTGCACCGAACAACCGGGCGGGCAGGTGACGTGCTGCTGCTGCAGGAGCAGGAGACCGTTGCTCCCGAGGCGGGGTTCCGGGACTCCGACGTGCTCATGGCAGCCGTCTCGGTCGCCGCGCGACGGGTGGTGTGGATCGGCGACGAGACCTGGTCCCGCGTGAACGGGCTGCCCCCAGTGGCCAGCGACCACGTGCTTGCGAGCGGTGTGTTCCTGCGTGGTGGCGAGGTGGAACTGGAGGCGGCGGCCGACCCGTCGCAGGACCCGACGCTGATGCTGCGCGTGGCCCGCACCGCTGCCGAATCGGGGGCGCGTATCAGCCGCGCGACACTCGAGCGGCTCGAGTTGTCAGCGGCCGTGCTGCCGGCGCCGTGGCCGACGGGGGCGGTTGACGACCTCGTCGGCCTGCTGCTCTCGGGTCACCGCGCGATCCCGGTGTTCGAGGCACTCGACCACTACGACCTCCTCGTGCGCATCCTGCCGGAATGGGCACCGGTCCGCTCCAAGCCACAGCGAAACGCGTACCACCGCTTCACGGTGGACCGACACCTCTGGGAGACGGCGGCCAACGCGGCCGCGCTTGTCCATCGCGTAACCCGACCGGATCTCCTCGTGCTCGGTGCGCTGTTGCACGACATCGGCAAGGGGTACCCGGGGGACCACACCGATGTCGGCGTGGATCTCGTCCGTGTGATCGGGCCGCGGCTCGGCCTCATCGATGATGACGTCGATGTCATCGTGACAATGGTGCGCGAACACCTTCTCCTGCCCGATGTCGCGACGCGACGTGACCTGTCCGATGACGGAACGATCAACGCTGTCGCCGAGGCCGTGGGCAACGACGTGACGCTCGACCTGTTGTCCGCGCTCACCGAGGCGGACTCGCTCGCAACCGGTCCGTCGGCGTGGGGGTCGTGGAAGCGTGAGCTCGTGACGCTGCTCGTCGACCGGACACACCACGTACTCGGTGGCGGGGACTTCACCCAGGTGAACTGGCGGCTGTTCCCGACCTCAGAGGTGCTCGAGCTGATGGGGGAGGGCACCACCGCCATCCGCACCACCGAGGACCGGGTGACCGTGGTGGCGCCGGACCGTCCCGGGCTGTTCTCGCGGGTCGCCGGCGTCCTGAGCCTGCACGGTCTCGATGTGCTCGATGCCGAGGCGCACTCCGACGATTCGGTCGCAGGTCGCCAGGCGATGGCGGCCAACGAGTTCCGGCTGCTCCCGCCCAAGGAGGGGATCAAGTGGGACCGTGTGGTGGACGATCTCCAGCGTGCCCTCGACGGGCAACTGGCGATCGAGGCCCGCCTTGCGGAGCGGGCCAAGACGTACCGTCGCCGCAAGATGCTGTCCGCAACGGTGAGCCCGCCATCGGTCCGGATCCACAACGATGCGTCGTCGAACGCGACGGTCATCGAGGTTCGGGCGCCGGACAAGATCGGCATCCTCCACCGGATCACCAAGTCCCTCGGGGAGCTCGGCCTCGATATCCGCCACGCGAAGGTGCAGACGATGGGCAATGAGGTGGTGGACACGTTCTACGTACGCACGGCTGATCGGCTGAAGGTGCTGGACCCGTTCCACCTCAAGGAGATCGAGCGCGCCATCCTCCACGCCCTCTCCTAACCCCAGCATTCTGACGGCACTTTCCCCACGCATAGAGGGGGAATCCTTGCCCAGAAGGACCCGAGGTTGGGCCTGCCGGAAAGGGGATGGATTAGGGTCGGGTGAATGAGCGAGCAGTTGGGCGCCGGAGATTTCACGAGGGACCTCGTCCGCTGGAGTGAGTCACTCGCAGCAATCGCCCGGACCGGGCTCGGTTTCACCCAGAGCCTCTACGAAAAGGAGCGCTTCGAGGAGGTGCTCCACGTTGCCGCAGACATCAAGGCCGCAGCAGACGACGCGCTCGAGGTGCGCCGGGAGCAGGACCACTTCGTGCAGGAGTGGATGGACTCGGTAGGTGAGGGGGTTCCTGGTTACGTCACACCCAAGGTCGCGATCGGCATCATCTGTCACGACGACGAGGGCCGGATCCTGCTGGTCAAGCGGCCCGACTCCGGTATCTGGCTGTATCCCACGGGATGGGCTGATGTCGGGTACTCGCCGAGCGAGGTGGCGGTGAAAGAGGTGCTCGAGGAGACCGGCATCGAGTGTGTTCCCGAGCAAGTCATTGCGGTCATCGACGGCCAACGAATGGGGTTCACCCGATTCGGCATGTACATGATCCTGTTCCACTGCCGCGCCGTCGGTGGTTCGCTGCAGGGACACCCGCTCGAGACGGCTGGTGTTGGCTTCTTCGCCGAGGACGACCTCCCGTTCCCGACCGCCGGGGCCAGTTGGTGGGGACCGATGGCGTTCGCCGCCATCCGCGGTGAAAAGCTCGCCGCAGCGTTCGAGCCGCCCCGCAGCCCGATGTGGCGGGGCACGCCCGAGGCCTGAGGCAGTCCCTGACCGTTCTGGGCAAGGTTTCCCCCCGTATGCGTGGGGAAAGTCCCGTCAGAACGCAGGTGGGGTAAGGTCGGGAGATGTCGCTCCTGCCGCTCAATCCCGATGAACTGCTCTCCACCACTCGCGCCGTGCGCAAGCGGCTCGATTTCGACAAGCCCGTGCCGGACGCCCTGATCCGCGAGTGCGTGGCAATGGCCCAGCAGTCGCCGTCGGGCTCGAACAACCCGTCGATGTCGTTCGTGATCGTCAAGGACGCGGCGAAGCGAAAGGCGGTAGGCGCCGTCTACCGCGAATGCTTCGAGCTCTACAAGACCTGGGACGGGCGCTACATCGGCTCCATCGAGAAGGCAACGGCTGAGGAGAACGCACAACAGCAGCGCAGCGCTTCCTCGGCTGACTTCCTCGGCGAGCGCATGGGCGACGCCCCGGTGCTCGTCATCGCCTGCAACGCCGCTGGCGCTCGCACCGACGGCCAGAACGGCATGGTTGGCGCCTCGATGATGGGCAACATCCTCCCCGCAATGTGGAGTTTCATGCTCGCCGCCCGCGCACGCGGCCTCGGCACGGCCTGGACCACCCTGCACCTCATTCAGGAGCAGGCCGTTGCCGACATCCT